>Ga0115001_10000216_pt1 | contig 40679 bp, 28 predicted proteins | sample ArcticOcean_MG_C_12_FD_89869 | JGI IMG/M metagenome (GOLD analysis project Ga0115001, IMG submission 89869) | Marine microbial communities from western Arctic Ocean - ArcticOcean_MG_CB8_130 | ecosystem: Environmental > Aquatic > Marine > Oceanic | place: Arctic Ocean: Canada Basin | collected... | reverse complement strand
GGGACGGTCAGGGAGTTCGGTCTTTTCGCCGGCAAGCAACGGGATGCTGCTGGTGCTGTCTTCGGCCGCGCCTTCGGGGAGATCTTGATCTAAGATGTCGGCGACGGTGGCCATGAAAACTGCTAGGAATTCGCTTTTGGCGGGAGGGCCTTGAAGGCGCCTTTGGACCGGACCGGAGCGGAGGGGGGCGAAAGGGGGGCGAAAGGGGGGCGAAAGGGGGTTAACTTACAAAAGCAGCAAGTCCGGCCTCCCAGATTCACAAGAAGACGTGGGTGGCTGGGAAGACTATCCCGAGATTCATCGGCCCGCAGACTGGGACACCGATCGCGATGGCCTGCCTAACAAGTGGGAGATCGAGAAAGGCCTCAACCCTGACGATACTCGTGATGGCACCATAGACCCCGATGGCGATGGCTACACGAATCTTGAAGACTACCTCAACGGCTTGATCTCAGCAGTCAGTCTTCGAAAGATTTCGACAAGAGCCCGTGCTTTCTATGACGTAGAGGACCTCTACCGATACAACCCCATGAAACGAATATTCATTTTCCTAGCTGCTGCTGGTCTTGCCTCGGCCGCCGATGATTACCCCATCGTGCCCGACGATGTCGAGGTCGCCTTGTTTGCCCAAGAACCTCTCGTTAGGAATCCCTGCGGTTTGGCCTTTGATAGTCAGGGGCGTTTATGTGTGGGCATGGGTCCGCAATACCGGAAGCCAAAGCCCAACACGCCGGGTGATTCTGTTTGGATTCTGCTAGACAAAGATGGCGATGGCGTGGCCGATGATCGCAAGGAATTCGCCACCGGGTTCAATGCTATTCAAAGTTTGACCTGGCGTGGCGACACCTTGTGGGTCGCAAACGCTCCGGACCTCACGGTGGTGCGCGATTTGGATGGCGATGACGAGGCTGATGAGTATGTGAGGCTCTACACCGACTTGGGAAATCTCGAGCACGGTTTGCATGGCTTGAATTGGGGCCCTGACGGCAAGCTCTACATGTCGAAGGGAAACTCGAAGGGTCTCAACAACGCTCCTGATCGTTTGGCGCCGAAACCGTTCCTAGAGTTGTGGGGCATGACGGCACCCGAAGGCTCGCCTGAGTTCCCGAAACCAGTCACGTTTAAGAAAGGCGAGTATCAGAAGCGCTACCACCACCCTTCCGATGACTGGGGACTGTGCGGGGGCGTGTTGCGTTGTGATCCGGATGGCAGCAAGTTGGAGATCATCGCGCGCGGTCACCGCAATCCGTTCGACATCTCTTTCGACGACGGCTTTAATTGGTTAGGAACTGACAATGATCAAAACCATGGCGACAAGATTTTCTCTCCATTCTACGGTGCGCACTTTGGATGGGGACATCCTTGGAGCTATGCGTGGGAAGGCAACGATCACTGGCCTTCCGCGCCTTCCGCTGGCCCACTGTTTGAGGGCTCAGGGACAGGCATAATCTATTTGGGACTCGATCATTATCCTGACAACTACCGCGGTGTCTTCTTAGTCAACGATTGGATCAAGCGTCAAGTTTACGTCTATCGACCGAAATGGGAAGGCGCGTGGATGAGGTCCTCGACTGACAAACTCGGCGTCTTTGCCGATGCGGAACGCGGTCGCTCGATGGGATCGAGCGATGGCCGGAGCTTCGATCCGGTTGATACCGAGATCGGCCCAGATGGTGCGATCTACATCTCAAGCTGGGGTCGCCAGTACGGTGCCCTCATCGAGAATGGCGAGCAACAGAACGAAGGTCGCATATACAAGCTCTGGCCAAAGGCCGCCGCGCCGAAAGCTTGGGACAAGACGAGAGATCCTTGGAAAGACCTCACTAGCCACCTGCCCGTGTGGCGCACGAACGCGCAAGAAGCCCTGGTGAAACAGGGCCTTCCCGCTGCAGAACGCTTGAAGGCGATGGCTACTGACTCCGCATCCAGCAAGGCAGTGCAAACATGGTCCGCTTGGACACTCGGGCGCCTTGCCCCAGACAATACTGAAATCGATGCCTGGTTTATTGCCGCCTTGCAACACGACGCTTTGAATCTGCGTCTACAGGCTATCAGAATCCTAGCACATCGCTCTCAGTTGCGTAGCAACGAGAAATTGCCAGACGAAATCGCTGGTTTGCTAGACGACGCCGAGGCCCGCGTTCGACTCGAAGCGGTACTGGCCCTACGACAAGCCAAGGATCGTAGTCAGGTCACCCCTTTGTTAAACCTTGCCGCCAAGGAAACTGGTCGAGTGACCTATTATGCCACCTGGGGTGCGATGGGCGACTTGATGAGCGTGGAAGCACGGAAAGGGCTCTTGCGCGATGAACGTGTCGGTGTGCGCCGCGCTGCGTTGTTGAGTCTTTTAGAACAAGATGCTTTGGTCGATAGCGAGGTCAATGTCATGAGCACCGATTCGGACTCGACCATCGCTTCGTTGGCCTCGCAATGGTTAGGTGGCAAGACTAAGACACGTATCAAGGGAGCCCCTCTGAAGAATGATTCTCTGACCTCCGCGTCTTCACTCCTCTCCCCTACCGGCAAGACACCGACTTTAGAAGAAGTGCTGCCCTTGCTCGCTGAGGCCAAAGTTGCGCGCGGTCGCGAGCTCTTCCTCAGTGCTCAGGGAGCGACCTGCGCCACCTGTCATCAGGTGGAAGGCGTGGGCAATGCCTTTGCCCCCGACCTCGCAGACATTGGCACACGTGCTGATGCCACCTTCATCATTCGCGCGATCCTCGAGCCCAGCGCCGAGATCACGGAAGGCTTCGCCATGCAGATCGTGAAGACCAAGGATGGCGGATCGATCGGCGGCATTGTGCTGGAAGAAACGGGCCGCTCCTTGACCTTCGGAGAGGTCGGCGGCAGTCAGGAAACCGTCTTGAAATCGAATATCATCAGCCGCGAAACTGCTGAGATCTCCGCCATGCCGCCCTTGGGCGCACTCATGAGCCCGCAACAGATCGCCGACATCACCGCGTATCTGATTGCCACCAAATCGCCGAACAAAGTCTGGGGCGATCCCAAGACAGGCTGGCATCTTGAGGCCAACGGGGAGCGCCTTGCCATTCGTCTCGATGGCGTGGAGGTGCTCAGCTACTTCTTCAAGCATGAGGAAACGAAGCGCCCGTTCTTTGCCCATGTGAAGACGCCAACGGGCATCCAAGTGACGCGCAATTTCCCGCCCATCGAGGGAACCGATCCTATGGATCATGCCTACATGCATCCTGGATTATCGTTAGGCTTCGCGAACATCAATGGCGAGAATTTCTGGCATAACAACCGTGGTGGCGTGGTCGTTAGTGAGGGTCTTGAGGAAGCGCCCATCGTCACGGAGACTTCTGCAAGTTTCACGGTGAAGAACCGCTACTTAGGGAATGACGGCACCACGGTCTGCGAAGAGATTGCTAGATATCACCTCACAAAGAACAACGCAGGCTACCTGATCCGCATGGAGAATGCGTTTCGCTCGGACAAGGCCATCACCTTTGGCGTGAAAGAAGAAATGGGCATGGCCCTACGCGTGGCCTCACCGATTCGCGTCAAGCAAGGCTCCGGGGGCATTGCTAGTGCAAGCGGTGGCGTGAATGAGAAAGGCACCTGGGGCAAGACTGATCAGTGGTGGGACTATCACGGCACGCTGCAGGATCGCAGCGTCGGCCTGCAGATCATGTCAGGCGAAGGCAATCCGCCGATGTGGGCGCACAGCCGAGATTATGGCTTGTTAGTCGCCAATCCCTTTCCAGTCGATATAAAGAAGAATCGCGATAAGACCACCGTCATCGAGCCAGGCAAGCCGTTTACCCTGCACTTTGGGGTGCAAGTACACGACACGGCGGATCGCGCTAGCTACGATCCTAAGGCCGCCTATCAGCGTTATCTAGCACAACCATGAGCCAGACCATCGGCATTCTAGGTCTCGGCCTGATCGGCTCCGTCGTAGCAGCACGCTTAGGTGCTGCTGGCTACCGAGTCATTGGGCATGATCCGGCGGTACTGCAGCTCGACGGAGTCGTTCTTGCTTCCTGCCCTAGCGAGGTCTTTGCCATCAGTGAGTCGGTCATTCTTTGCCTGCCAGATGGCGGCGTTCCAGTCGCCTTCGAGGAACAAAGATTCAGAAACACTGAACAGAGAACGCATCAGTACTTCGGAAAGATGGCCGGGGTGGGGAAGCGGGCTTCGATGTTGTCTCCGACATATTCCTCACGGGGCACCTGGACCTGGGGCCAGTTGTCGGGGCGGACGCGGACGATTCGTCCAGGACGGATGCCTTCAATGATCAGGTCGGTCTTGAACTGAATCTGGATGCCGCTGCTCCCCAGAGGCGCCTCACTTTGAGTCATGGTGACCTGGAGGATGGGGCCTCTGCAAGCCATGTGCGCGGGGCCATAGGCTCCGTGGGTGTGCTTCAAGGTGTTTTCGACTGAATTCATTAGGGTGGGAACATCCTTCTTAAAATCGGCGTAGAGGGAATCGTCCATGCCGCCGAAGAGAGTCGCGGTCACGGTGGCGTGGCCGAACTTGCCATACTCGACGGTATCGACCCACGCTGGCATCCAGCGGCTGCGGATGAAGGCCTTGTGCGTCTCGGTTTGATTTTGAGCGTCTCGCTGCATCGCGATGTCGTCCAGCCAGATGTCCGAAATGTGGAAGCGGGTGAACACGCCGTCGGGCGTGGGTTTCCAGGTGATTCCGAGCAGGACGGGCTGACCATCGAGAGATTTCTTTCCGCTGGCGGGCCAGATGCCTTTGTCGATGAGGTCAGCCACTCCGAGACGCTCGCGACCGCGCCAGATTCGAGTGGCGGCGTCGAAGGTCATCGTTTCCTCGCTAGCCTCGCCGTCTTCGCCTTCCTTCGGTTCGCGGCTGGCGATGATCATTCCCTGATTGTCCTTTAGTTCCAATTGCTTCAGCTTCCAAATTTTCCCCTCGCGAAGGCAGTGGCTGGGCTCGTCTTCCAGGAGGAGCACGTGATTCTCAGCAGGGAAGATTCCCGTGCCTCGATAGTGGTTCGCGTCTGTCTCCTTGTTTTTTACCGGTAAAACCGGCACGGTCGAGATCTTCGGGTCCGGAGGGAGAAAGGCGTGGACGTGCAGTACGGTTCCTAGGGGAATATCCCGGAGATCCGCCGGTGCGCCGTGATAACGAACGATGCCGTAGGGCAGCATGGCGAAGGGGTGCGGATCATTTCGGAAAAACTTTCCATCCCCCTTCACACGGATGCTGCCTCGGCGGTTGGCATGATCAACGAAGACAAGCTCGCCACGATAGGAGTGCGCCCTTTCCAGAGGAGGAAATTTTCCTGTCTCGGGTCGAAAAGGTTCGGCCCCGACTTCACCTTCGGCGTTGGCGGAGCTCGCGAGGGAAATGCCGAGGTAGAGCGCGGCGACCCAGCAGATAGATTTGAGTTGTCTCATGGTTCGATGTCAGTACTTCGGGAAGATGGCAGGAGTCGGGAATCGGTCCTCGGGGCTGTTTTGGAATAGGTATTCCTCGCGGGGTATTTGCATCTTGGGCCAGCTTTCCGGGCGGACACGGACGACTCTTCCAGAGCGAATGCCCTCGATGACCAGGTCGGTCTCAAACTGGATTTGAATGCTGCTGCTGCCCAGGGGTATTTCTCCGCTTGCCTGGGTGACGCCAAGGATTTTTCCAGTGGACGCGACGTGGGAAGGCCCGTAGTGGCCGGCGGTGTGCTTCAAGGTATTCTCGGCTCCATTGATTTGTGCCTCTACGCCTTTTCGGAAGTCGTCGTAGAGAGAAGAATCCATGCCGCCGAAAAGCGTCGCGGTTACGGTGGCGCGGCCGAACTTGCCATACTCGACGGTATCGACCCAGGCCGGCATCCAGCGGCTGCGGATGAAGGTTTTGTGCGCCTCGGTCTGAAACTCGGCGGCGTTTTGAATGGCGGCGTCGTCCAGCCAGATGTCCGAGATGTGGAAGCGCGTGAAAGCGCCATTTAGCCCATCGCCAGGTGAGGGTTTCCAGGTGATTCCAAGCAGGACGGCCTGCCCACCGAGGTATTTCTTGCCACTCGCAGGCCACGCCTCTTCGGCGACCAGGTCCACGACTCGAATACGCTCGCGACCGCGCCAGATGCGAGTGGCGGCGTCGAAGGTCATCGTTTCCTCGCTAGCCTCGCCGTCTCCGCCTTCCTTCGGCTCGCGGCTGGCGATGATCTTCCCTTCGTTGTTCTTAAGTTCCACTTCCTTAAGTTTCCAGACCAATCCCTCGCGAAGGCAGTGGCTGGGCTCGTCCGCTAGGAGGAGTATGTGGTTCTCGGCGGGTGCGGTGCCGGTGCCACGATAATGCCCCGCGTCTTTCGCCTTGTTGTCTACCGGTAACACCGGCACTACCGAAGTCGTCGGGTCCGGCGGGAGAAAGCCGCGGAGGTGCAGCACCGTGCCGAGGGGAATATCCCGGAGATCCGCCGGAGCGCCCTGATACCGGATGACACCGTAGGGGAGCATGGCGAAGGGCTGCGGGTCGTTTCGGTAAAATTTTCCATCCCCCTGCACGCGGATGCTGCCGCGGCGGTTGGCATGATCCACGAAGACCAGTTCGCCGCGATAGGAGTGCGCCTTTTCTAAAGGGGGGAACTTCCCCGCCTCGGGGCGGAAAGGTTTCTCTTCGGCGATTGCGGCGCACGAACCGAGAACCAGGAACGAAGAACCAAGAACAAGGAACGGATTCATAGCGTGATCACTTTATTACTATCCCCAAACCGGTCGGTCTCCACGCCCATGCGCTGGGCCATGAGGAGGAGCAGGTTGCTCATGTGGGCGTCCGTATTCACGGGGCGTCCGCAGATCTGGTAATGCGCGGAAGTGAGCGCTCCGTTCGGGTCGAGCGCGTAGCCCTGGAAGCCGGCGGCCGACTTGTTGAGGTCGAGATGTTTACCGTGCTTCAGGCCGAGGTCTGAACCACCGGCGAGCACGAGTGGAAGGTTGGCGTTGCCGTGGCTGTGGCCGTAGCACATGCCGCTGCCGAAGAGCGCCATTGTCGAACCCAAGAGCGGCTTCCCTGTCAAGTCCTTGGTCTCCGCGAGCCGGGTGAGAAAGTAGCCGAACTGCTCGATGGCAAAGGTGTCGTAGCTGGTGAGCTTCTCTATGTAGCTGGCATCGCCCCCGTGGTGGCTGAGCTGGTGGCGCGACTCGGTGATGCCAATCTCAGGGATGGAGAAGGCGTCCCCCTCTCCGCCCAGGCTGAAGGTGGCCACGCGGGTAAGGTCCGTCTGAAAGGCGAGCACCATAAGATCATAGACGGTGCGGAAATAGTCGCCCGCCTGAGTCTTGGGAATGTCACGGTTGGTGCGTTTGCGATCGGTGCCGGAAATATCAGGAAGCGGCGTATCGAGCCACGTATCGGCCCGCCGGGTGCGGATCTCCGCCTCACGCACAGAGGTGAGGTATTGGTCGAGGCGGCCTTTGTCTTCCGCGCCGATCTTTTTTTCCAGCTGGCGCACTTCAGCGAGGTTGTCATCGAGCACGCTGGCCTTGCGGCGCAGAGCCTTTCGACGGGCCTCGATGCCGCCCTTCGGTTCCTCGAACATGGACGCGAAGATTTCGCTGCAACGACGCAGCGCAGGCAATTGCACGCCATCTGTGGTCCAGGCGAGGGAACCCTGCGTGAGGGCAATCTCCATCGAGGGGTAGCGGGTGTGTTGCGCGGTGACTTCCGCCATCTTCTGGTCCACGGAAATGGTGTTGCGATCCGAGGGGCCGAGCTTCCCGCCGGTCAGGAAGACGTCGATGCAATTGTGATGGTGACCCAGGGCTCCGGGGTGGTGCAGTCCGCTGATGGGCGTGATGACATCGCGGTGCTTCTCCAGAGGCTTGAGCGAGCGGGAGAACTGGTAATCCTTCCCCGGCTTGGTGATCTGATAGTTCAGCGAGTGGACGCCGTTGGCGAGGTAGATGAAGGCGCTGCGACGGGGTGATTCGGTCGCTTTCTCGGCCGCGCGGAGCGGGATCATGCATTCCAGCATCGGCAGGGCGATGCAGGTGCCCATCGCGCGGAGGGCGTGGCGGCGGTCGATCCGCCAGGATTGAGAGAGGTAGTTCATAAATGTTCTTTGTTCCTGGTTGTTGATCAGCGTTTTTTGATCAGGTCGGATAGGGCCACGGCGCGGATGATGTCCTTGATCCGGTAGTCGCTCTTTTTAGCCTCGGTCTGGATGGCGGAGAGGTCGTCCTGGTCGTCAAAAGTGAGCACGCGACGGAGGGCGTAGGTGGAAAGGTGTTCGATGAAGGCCCGCGCGACCTTGTCGCGGTCCTCGAGTAGCAATTGCTTGAACTCGTTGGCGTTCCTGAAGGAACGGTCGTCGGGCATCACGCTGGCAGGATTGATCAAGGGATCCTGCCCCTTGCCGGTTGGGACATGCTCGCGGGTGCGCCACTGGCCAATCGCATCGTAGTTTTCCCAGGCAAAGCCGAGAGGATCGATATTCGCATGGCAGGACGCACAGTTCGCGTCGGTGGCGTGCGCCTCCAGTCTCTGGCGGACGGTCACCTTGTCACCTTCAGGCGGAACGGGCTCGATGGGATCCACGTTCGCTGGTGGCGGCGGCGGGGTCTTGTTGAGAATCACTTCGCTGAGCCAGACGCCGCGGTGGACCGGGCGATGACGTGTGCCGTCCGAGGTCAGTCCAAGCACCGCGCCCATTGTTAGCAGGCCGCCGCGTCGATCCCCGGGTTGGAGCGAGACGCGCTGGAAGTCGCCGATCTTCGGCTCCGGCAATCCGTAGAAATCACAGAGGCGGGCGTTGACTACGGTCCAGTCTGAATCGAGGAATTGATCGATTGGCAGGTTCTTCGCGAGCATCTCTCGGAAAAATTCCACCGGCTCGGCCCGCATACTCGTCTCGAGCCAGTCGTCGTAGGTCGGGTAGAGCTTTTTGTCCGGCGGGAACATACCGACCCGGTGCAATTGCAGCCACTGCCGCGAGAAGTCGTCGATGAAGCGGTTGATCCTCTCGTCCGCCAACATTCGGTCCACTTCCTTCCGCAGTCCATCGCCGTTCAGGGCTCCACCTTTGGCTGCGGCGAAGAGGCCTTCATCCGGCATCGAACTCCAGAGAAAATACGAGAGCCGCGAAGCGAGTTCCGAATTCGTGAGACGGTCGCGAGCGACGGGGTCGCCTTCGACAAGGTAGATGAAGTTTCTGGACGTCAGCACTCGTAGAAGCGTCCCGCGATAGGCATCGGCCGTCTCTTCACCCGCTTCGAGATCGGAGCGGTAGGATTTCAGGTAGTTCTCCAGTTCCTCCCTCTCCACCGGCCGCCGCCAAGCGCGTTCGGCGAAGCGTTGCAGATGCTCCGCGACGACATCGAGTGCGGCGTTATCCGACGGCAGCACGCCTTTTCGCCGGGTCTTCTCCGCCTCCGAGACCAGCGGGCCCTCCCATTCGATCCAATCGAGGATCACCGTTGAAAAGATACCGTTTCCTTTTTCATCGAACATCTGTGGGGAGTTCGGATTCAGCAGCAGAGTTTCGCTGCTGTGGGTGAAAATATGCCCGCCCCGGCTGGTAAGTGCATTGCGGAAGGCGGCGCCGGCCCTTCGGTCTACCACATCGGTGGCCACCACGGCGAAGTCCAGGCTCGTGGGCATCTCGAGGAAGATCTCGAACTCATAAACTTGCGGACTGTCCTCCGGGGCCGTGATGTCGAATTCGATGAGGCCCTCCACGTTCTCCTCACTCGTTTTCTTGCCGATGCTGAGGTGGGCGGGCTGACCACCGGGAGGGCGGATTCCACTGGCCTGGAGGCGGAGTTTGTAAAGCCCGCTGTGTTCCGGACCTGTTTGGCCAAGCCAGTGAGACTGGAGCGCAGACTGGACTCGGCCGGGGAAAAGGAGGTATCGAAGCGGGCGCTTGATGCCGAACCGGTCCAGCACCTTCTGTTGTTTTTTGCCGCCGTCGTAGCGCAGCTCCGCCGCCGTCTTACGGACTTTGCGAGCCTCGCTGGAAGCCGCAGGAAAAGCGCGGTCCAGCACGAGTTCCGCGGCGCGGTAGTAGCGATCCACATGCGAGGGGGAAAGCGAGAGCTGCGAGCCGATACGCTCAAACCCGTGCCACAGGGTGTCTTCATTCAACTCGCCTGGTTTCGTCGGATCGTAGCGCACTCCGAGCAGGTCATAGACGGTGTTCTGATACTCCTGCCGACTCAGGCGATAATGTGCCACCGCAGGACGCGCTGCCATCCGCGCCGCCTTGCCCTCTTTGAGCCTCGCGTCGAGTTCAGCGATGAATGTCGCGATTTCGTCCTGCTTCGGTTGCGGCTCGTCTTCCGGAGGCATCTCGCCGCTGTTGACCTTTTCGACCACCTCCGCCCAAAGATGGCTGTCTTCGCCCATTCGGAAATTGCGCGAGAGCTGATCGAAGCGAAGATCCCCCTTCTTTTTGTCCGGGCCGTGGCAGCTGGCACAATGCGTCTCGAGAAAGGCCTCAAACGGTTCCTTGGCCGAAACCACGGTGGTCACGGTGAAGGATACAAGGAGGAGGAAACAAGATCGGATTATGGTCATCGGCATTGTGGAATGGATCACTTCTTTAGACGGAAAGGGCAGGAAAGCCGCCGTTGGACGACCCGGATGAGGGAGGACGGGGTGGTGGGATTCCCAAAGCTGGAGCTTTTGGTTACGTTGAGGTGGAGACACAATTTATCACGATGCGGTCTCATTTTTTCTTCGTTGGTGCCTTGGTTGGCTCCGCCAGCGAGGTAGAGGCGTTTGCCATCTGGTGTGAAGGCGGAGGTGGAGATGCGAAAGCCGACGATTTGGTGGTGGAGGCGGGAACCGCTTTGGTGGTCGAAGAGGGCGGTGTTCCAGACACCTTTGAAAATTCGGCCGACTATGAGGAAGAATTGAGCTGGCTTGCCGGACTGTCGATGTCGCTCAATGCTATTGCCACGTTTCCAAATCTACTCCAACTCCCTCAAGTAGCCGAAAATCCTTTTCGAATTCAGTTGTCGGAAGATTGTTTTTAACGGAAAACTTAATTGTATTTTCTCATAAACTTCCCTGATTTAGCCAAGCTCCTCGAAACCCGGATTGCGGTGATTGCCGATCATGAATTCCGGGACCGGGATCCCGGGGCCCATCTTGAAGCTCTCAAGAGTGTCAGCGAAGCGATTGTTTCCTGGCATGAAGCGCACCGGAGTGAGATTGATGGAAATCTGGACCACTTTCTCACCGGAGCCAGTTCCCAAAAGGCACTTCTCTATCTTGAGACAGGGACGCGTCGGCCGTGTGGGGAGTAAGGGAGTGCGGTTACTTGTAATTTGTTGCATACTTGGCAGAGAGATCCCAAATCTGTCTTCGGAAAGGGGAGAAAGGAGTTGTTCTCGTCGACCGCTTGCAAACGTCGTAGTCTAGTGGGCATGAAAGGTCTAATCACAATTGTGGGAATAGGGGCTCTGATGGCCTCAAGTGTCTCCGGGTGCGAGGAATCTTGGAGTGTTGATCTGGCTGGTCGCAGCGCGAAAGTTGAAAAGTTCGTCAGCTTACCCTTCATCGAGAGCGATTACTCGAAGCGGTTCAAATTCGATACCTCAGAAAACACAAAGCTCAGAATACTTCGCCAGCGCTACGGGCTCGACAAGGTAATTGCTTCGGGAAAGGACGAGTTCGAGAAACAGATCCTGCTGATGGATTGGGTGCACCACCGATTTAAGAAGTTTGGTCGGCCATCGAAGGATTCCCGGGGAGCCTTGGAGGTTCTTGCGGCGCTCGATGAGGGGCATAGTTTCTTCTGCACTCAGTATGCCCAGGTGATGATTTCCTCCGCGGCGAGCCTCGGTTGGGTGGATCGTGCCCTTGCGCTACGCCGACACCAAGGCGTCAATCAGAAGGGTGGTTCGACCGAACACACCACGACGGAAATTTGGTCCAATCAGTTTCGCAAGTGGATCATGCTCGACCCGACCAGCAACATGTATCTCGAGAAAGATGGAATTCCGCTGAATGCCTGGGAGATCAGACAAGAGTGGTTTTACAACGAAGGGAAAGAGCTCGTGATTGTCGTTGGCAAGGATCGGAAACGTTATCGCAAGGGCGATCTTCCGGTTCATCTGGCGACGTTTCTGGGCTTCGGTGATCTGACGATTGAACCGGACGAAATCGATAAATATGGTTTCATTGGTTACATCCCGAATACCGACATTATGGATTCCGGTTACGATTACGGGAAGATGTTCATCGTCCATGACAAGGTTTGCGAAGGCACCAAATGGCATACCCGCGATCTGCCGGCCAATCCGGCAAGCGACCCGTATTTTCCAATTGGGCAATCGACATTGAGCCTGACAAACGAAGGAGGCAAACTCATCGTTTCCTCGAAGACGATGACACCAAACTTCAAACGATTTGAATCTCGTAGCGACGGCGGCGATTGGAAACCGACAGGTGATCGCTTCGAGTGGAAGCTGAAGGATGGAGAGAACCATTTGGAGGTGCGAACCGTTAACGCCTTCGGAGTGATCGGACCGGTTTCCTCAGTGGATATTCAATTCAATAAATAGAACCGATGAAAAATTCCTTTCTCCTCATGGCCCTGCTGACGTCTTTGCCAATTTCAGCGAAACCGTTGCCATCTTCCGTCGATACTCTTCAACCATTTGTGGACAAGCATGAACTCGCCGGAGCCGTCGCACTTGTGGCCGATAAGGACGGTGTGCTCGCCGTCGATGCGGTAGGGTTTGCGGATATCGCGGCCGGTCGGAAACTGAACACTGATGCGATGTTCTGGATCGCCTCGCAAACGAAGGGGATGACAGCAGCTGCCGTGATGATGTTGGTCGATGAGGGCAAAGTGCAACTCGATGACCCGGTCGAAAAACACCTGCACGAATTTTGTGGGCAGATGGTCGTTGCCGAAAGAGATGGCGAGCATGTTTTGCTGAAAAAACCAGGGCATCCAGTCACGATTCGCGAGGTGCTCAGTCACACCAGCGGTCTGCCGTTCAAATCTGCGATCGAAGAGCCCACGCTCGATGGATTACCGCTGGACAAAGCCGTGCGCAGCTATGCCATGACGCCGCTGCAAACCGAACCCGGCACCCACTACCAATACTCCAATGCTGGCATCAACATCGCTGCGAGGATCATCGAGGTCGTTAGCGGAAAGAAATACGAGGACTTCATGCAAGAACGCTTTTTTGACCCGCTTGGGATGAAGGATACCACTTTTTGGCCAAGCGAGGAACAGCTTGCGCGCCTTGCGAAATCGTATCGACCGGACGCGGCGAAAACCAATTTGGAAGAGTTCGGTCTGGGTCAACTTACGATGCCGCTCACGGATCGTCACCGTCGTTTCCCGATGCCAGCTGGCGGGCTCTTTTCAACTGCAGGGGACACCACAAAGTTCTGCCAGATGCTGCTCCGTGGTGGAGAGTTCGCCGGAAAGCGCTACTTGAGCGAAGCCGCGTTCAAAGAGCTCACCAAGCGTCAGACGCCTGAGTCACTCAAGCAAAGCTATGGACTCGGGCTCTCGGTCGGAGGCGACTGGTTCGGGCACGGTGGGGCGCACGCGACCAATATGGAGATCCGACCAGATGAAGGACTCGTGCTGATCTGGATGGTGCAACACGGCGGCTATCCTGGCGGGGGCGGGGAAGCGCAAGGCGTGTTTAAGAACTGGGCGCGGCAGAAGTTTGCAAAATGAGCGAACCGATCATTCAGTGATTGGGATTCGCGTGCCAAGCTCGTTTCCCTGGTATTCGTATTTGCCAACTCCGGTGAAGCATTAGGAGGAAAGGGCGTCTGAAGATGGAATTCGAATAGAATAATGTGTAGAAAGCAAGCTGCATCAGCGTTTACTTTGATATGCGCGTATCTTTTCTAGTGACCCTATTTCACGGCATGGTCATGGCTGCTGGTTTCGCGACCGATGACCTCATTGGTCGCTATATCGAAAGTCACTGTGTTGACTGCCACGATTCGACCGAAAAGAAAGGTGGGCTCGACCTCACGGTAATGGAGAGGGGCTTCACCAACGCGGAAGGGTTTGCACTCTGGGTGAAGGTGTATGACAAGATTGACGCGGGCGAGATGCCGCCGAAAAAGAAAAAGCGACCGCCGGCGAAGGAATCGGCAGCACTGCTGAAATGGTTGAGCGCCTCGTTGATTGCTTCAGAGAGCAAGCAGCGGGAGAGCGGACTGACACGACTCCGGCGATTGACCCGGCCAGAGTATGAAAACACAATCCGCGATCTGTTCGAGATGCCGGGAATCGCCCTTGCAGGTGAACTCCCTCCGGATGGCTCCGCGCATGGTTTCGACAAAAACGCGGAGGCGCTGGATATTTCACATGTCAACATGGCGAAGTATATCGAGGCAGCCGACCACACGCTCGATCTCGCGATCGCCACTCAGCCGAAACCTCCGACCGTGCGAAAACAGCGTCTCTCGCTGGCACAACGCGGCGGGTTCGTTGCCCACATTCTTGGCAACGGCGATGGCGTGCTTCTGCGTGATATGAAACCAGACCCGGAATTCCCGCCAGCGGGAGAACACCGCCACATCGACGAAGGTGCGCACGAGGCGATGGGCTCCTTCGAACGAGGTAGCACGGTGGGACTCTTCCGCCACGAAGACGAATCGTTCAGCCCGTATTTTGCGGCCCATGTGACAACTGATCCCGGGCTCTACAGGGTGCGCTGGTCGGTATGGAGTTTTGCTTGGGACAAGGGCATGGTTCTGCCAGCGCGAGGCACGGAGGCGGCACGATTGTCGGTTGTGCAGTTGACGGGCGACGGTCGCGGCGGGCAGCATCCGAGCTACGTGGTCGACTATTTCGATGCGCCTTCTCTGCTGCCGACGGAGCACGGATTGACGGTCTGGCTCAATCACAATGAAATTTTCGGATTCAACGCTGCGTCGCTGGCTCCGGTGGCGAACTATAGTCGAAAGGGGCGTGCCATGGCCTTCACCGGGCCGGGGATTGCAGTCGACTGGCTCGATGTCGAAGGCCCAATTCACGAAGTTTGGCCACCGCGTGCACATCGGCTTCTCTTCGGCGAGTTACAGCTGGTCGAGGGGAAGGAGCTTTCGAAGCCGCCTCGCCGGAAGGTAGTGCGGCAGATTGGGGCCGGCCAAAACCGCCCGAATCCGAGCCAGGGCTTGTGGACGGTGCATAGCGATGAACCGCTGCAGGATGCGGACCGTCTGCTTGGTGATTTCCTTCCCAAAGCTTTTCGTCGGCCGGTCGAGGAGGAGGTGCGCGATGCTTACGTCGCAAAAGTGAAAGTTCGACTGGATGCAGGCGATTGCTTTGAAACGGCGATGCGATGGGCCTACCGTGCTGCCTTGTGCTCGCCGGATTTTCTGTATCATGTCGAGCCACTTGGGGAACTCGATGACGAAGCTCTCGCCAGTCGGCTCTCGTATTTTCTTTGGAATTCGAAGCCAGATGCGCAATTGCTCGAACTCGCTGCTTCGGGGAAGCTCAAAGATTCACTCGGTACCGAGGTCGCGCGCCTGCTGGCCGATCCGAAGTTAGATCGATTCGTTGAAGATTTCCTTGGCCAGTGGTTGAAGCTTCGTGCGATTGCGGCCAACGACCCCGACAAAAAACTCTACCCTGAGTTTAGTGCATACTTGCAGGATTCGATGGTCGCCGAGACTCGCGCCTATTTTCGTGAACTCATCGACGCGAATCTGGATGCGACGCACTTGGTAAAGTCGGACTTTGCGATGCTGAACGAAAAGCTCGCAGTCCACTATGGTATCGAGAATGTGAAGGGACCGAAAATTCGCCGAGTCGCATTGCCGGCCAACTCTCCACGGCGTGGCGGATTTCTCACTCAGGCCTCGATATTGAAGATCACCGCCAATGGTACCACCACTTCGCCAGTGCCGCGCGGGGCCTTTGTGTTGGATCGTCTTTTTGGAACCCCGCCTGATCCACCGCCGGCTAACATCCCGGCGATCGAACCAGATGTGCGTGGTGCGAGCACGATCCGCGAACAACTTACAAAGCATCGCTCCGATCCAATCTGCGCCAGCTGCCATCGGAAGATGGACCCACCGGGATTTGCGCTCGAGAGCTTCGACGTGATCGGCGGATTTCGCCAGCGCTACCGCTCTATCGGGGCCGGCGATCCGGCTGCGCGTGGATCGATTGATCCGTTCATCGGAATTGGTTTCAAACTCGGTCCGCAAGTTGATGCGAGCGGTAAATTACCGGACGGGAGAAAGTTCTCCGGGATCGATGAATTCATCGAACTCGCCGCTGTTGATTCGAAATCTTTGTTGGAGAATCTCGCAAGACAATTGGCGACCTATGCCATTGGGCGACCGATTGGATTCAGCGACCGTGCCGAGATCAACGCCCTCGCCGAACGCACGGAAGAAAAGGGCGGGGGCACCCGCACGCTCATTCACGAACTGGTTCTAAGCTCACTCTTTAAAACTCGATGAAATCTTTGATTACAATACTCCTCATGGTCCTTGCGGCCTCGACCCAGGCTGGCGAACTCACCTTGCGTGTCACCGGCTTGTTCTCGAAAGATCGCGTGAAGGATCTTCGGCGCGCTGTTGAAAAAATTGAACGGGTCGAGATCAAATCGATGGACTACGAGACTGCCAAGGTCACCTTTATTTTCGAAACAGGAGACGAGCCGTTCAAACCTAATGCCGCGCCGGAACAGATCCGGAGTGCGATCGACAGCAAGTTAAAGAACGCAACTAGGCACACAATGACTGCGCTGCTGCCTGCGGAGATTCCCAAGGATAAGTTGTCACGAATCGAGATCGACGTGGCAGGGCTCGATTGCAAGGCCTGTTCCTACGCCGCCTATCGGGCCATTTACCAGCTCAAGGGAGTGGCCCGAGCCACCGCGAGCTTCAAGGACGGTAAAGTGACGGCGCTCATCGATCTTCAAGAAACCAAGCGCCTCGCTTTAGAAGAAGCGCTGGAAAAAAAGGGCGTTGCCCTGAAATCAACCGAATCAAAATGAGCACTCATACCTTCCATATTGGCAATCAACGAACCTTGCCGCGTCGCAGTTTTCTCCGTGCTGCCGGAGTTACGATGGCCCTGCCCTTACTCGAAGCGATGAGGCCGGTATTTGGCGCGGGCGCTGCCCAGCCAGTTCCGCGTCGCATGATCGCCATCGAGACAAACATGGGTATCCTGCCACAGTTCTTCTTTCCCACTGCGACCGGGCGAGATTACGAACTGAGCCCGTATTTGGAAAAGCTCTCAGCACATCGCGACGAGCTTACGGTGTTCTCTGGAGTTAGTCATCCGGGCGTGACCGGCGGGCATGCGGCCGAACGGTGTTTTATCACCGGCACGCCACATCCCGAGCGGGGTGGCTTTCGCAACTGGGTGTCGCTCGACCAGTATGCCGCTGAACAGATCGGCAACGAGACGCGTTACCCGTCGCTGGTCCTCGCAATGTCGAATGAGGGCTCGACGCTCAGCTACACCCGTAGCGGTGCTCCGATCCCGTCTGAACGTAGCCCTCGTAAACTGTTTGAAAAACTTTTTCACCAAGGCAATCCGGAAGAGGTGGAAGCCAATGTGGATGCCCTGCGGCAGGGGCGTAGCATGCTCGATTTCGTCGGCGATCAATCGCACCGCTTGAATCGCTCGCTTTCCAAACCCGACCAGTCCCGCATGGACGAATACCAGACTTCGGTGCGCGAGTTGGAGAAGCGCCTGCATGCGGCAGAGGCCTGGGAATACAAACCGAAACCGAAAATCGATGCGAAAGCGCCGAGCGACATCGATGATCCGCGGGAGTTCGTGGCGCAAACCCGCCTGATGTTCGAGGTGATGAAGCTCGCGTTAGAGACTGATTCCACGCGCATTGTCTCGCTGTTTATCGACACGACGGTGATCCACAATATTACTCACCACGGTGGCCGGCCAGAGGCGATTGCCGAGCTGCGGGGGAAGGAAGAGGCGCAATTCGATGCTCTCAACGATTTCCTGGCCGCGCTCGCGGCAACCAAAGAGGGAGATGAATCCTTGCTGGACCGGAGCATGGTTCTCTATGGTACACCGATGGGCAGCGCCAACTCACACAGCAACGTGAACCTTCCCGTGCTATTGGCTGGTGGTGGTTTCAAACACGGGCAGCACCTGGGCTTCGACAAAGACAACAACTATCCACTCGCCAACCTCTACCTCTCGATGTTGCACCGGCTCGGAATCGACACCGACAAGTTTGCGACATCGAACGGCACGATGCGCGGATTGGAGATTGTATAATCCATAACGATGAATTGCTCTCTTCCATCTTTCCGTCAGATTGCTGCTCTCTTCGCAATCGTGTTCCTGCCGTTGCCCTGCTCTGCAGATAAAGATGATGTCGGTAGGTTCAAGGCCGAGATCCGGCCGCTGTTGGAGAAATTCTGTCTCGACTGCCACTCGACCGAGGAACAGGAGGGGGAGTTGGATCTAGAGCGATTCGATTCGCTTGAGGCGATCCGCAGCGAGGGGAAGATCTGGCAGCTCGTCGAGGAGCAGATGGAACTTGGTGAGATGCCGCCAAAGAAGAAGCAGCAACCATCGGCGGGGCAGAAAACTGAAATTCTCGCCTGGGTGCGTTCGACGTTGCGGAAGATTGGCGAGGCCAATGCTGGCGACCCGGGGCCGGTGGTTGTTCGGCGGCTTTCCAATGCGGAATATACCTATAGTCTTCGAGATCTTACCGGGGTCGATTCTCTCGATTCGGCACACGAATTTCCAGTCGATGGGGCCGCTGGCGAAGGTTTCACTAATGCCGGAGCCGCCCTCGTGATGTCGCCATCACTGTTTACGAAGTACCTTGATGCTGCGAAGGAGGTTTCGAAACACGCTGTGTTCCTCCCTGACGGAATCGCGTTCTCCGAGAAAACAACGCGTCGCGATTTGACGGACGAGAAGCTCGCGGAGATCCGCGCTTTCTATGGCAAGTTCTCCAATGCGGGAGGCGGGACGGCAGTCAACCTCCAGGGGATCAAATTTGATACGAAAGACGGCGGAGTGTTGCCCTTGCGTCGCTATCTTGCGGTGACTTTGGAAGAACGGGCGGATCTGCTTGCGGGAAGAAAAAACATCGCAGAAGTCGCGCGTGATCATGGCGTGAATGCGAAGTATCTCGGCAAGCTTTGGAAGGCCTTGAATGACACGAAGCCATCGCTTCTGCTGGATCCGATCCGCAGTCAATGGCGTAAGTCAAAGCCAGAGGACGCACAAACTCTGACAGATGCGATCACCCGTTGGCAGGGTTCGCTATGGAGATTCACCACCGTCGGTCACATTGGGAAACGTGATGGACCCAGGGCGTGGCAGGAGCCTGTCGATCCGCTGGTCCCCTCGAAGGAACTCAGGGTTAAATTACCGACTCCCGCTGAAGGTAAAGACCTTACGCTCTACCTTCACACCTCCGATGCCGGCGACGGGAAGCAGGGCGATGTCGCGATCTGGCAAAGCCCGAAGATTGTCCACCCAAAACGTCCGCCGGTCTCGCTCGCCGATGCCGCGTCTCTGGTGCAACGGGTGGGCAAAGTCATGGCTGCGGAATTGGGTCGGACAAGTGCCTACCTCGAGCTGCTTGCAGAATCCCATCGGAGCAAGAGGCCAGTTCATGAGATTGCGCAGCTCAAGGAACTCGATGTCACCATGGCCGGTCGCTGGGCCTCGCTGGTGCAACTCGGGCAATCGGTTTTGCCAAAAGCCAAGGGCCACTTTATCGAAAAACACGTCAAGGTCGCAGGTAATCCCGAGATCCGTGGGTGGGGTTCGGCACAGACGCCCAGCTTGACCGGCAATGCCTCAGAGAAGGCGGCAAACTTCAGCACGCTCAACATGCCCGGTCGCAGCGTGATTATGCATCCGTCGCCGACCAAGGAGGCTATCGTCTATTGGCGCAGCCCCATCGCGGGCAAGATCGGACTCAGCGGGCTTGTCGCAGATGCCGATGGCAATTGCGGCAACGGCGTCGAGTGGCGTGTGGACTTGGTGAGCCGGACTGGAATTGCAACCCTCGCCCATGGAGCGATCGATAATGGTACCCGAAAGGAGTTTGATCCGAAAACCGAGTTCGCAGTGCTGCCCGGCGATCTGGTGAAATTCGCGATCAACCCACGAAATCGTGATCATGTTTGTGACTCTACGGTCGTCGGGCTAACGATCCGCGAAGTTGGTGGCAAGAAGCGCTCATGGGATCTGGCGGAGCAAGTGGTTGATCGCCTGCATGATAGCAATCCTTTGGCTGACGTCTTTGGCAATGCCGATGTCTGGCACTTCTGTGCATCAGAAACTGATGGCGCTCCGAAAAGCGTGATTCCTCCCGCTTCGGTTTTGGCAAACTGGCGAACGGCGGTGATCGATGGTAAAACGACGGCAGAATTAAAGACGGCCGCTGGTCAAGTGCAGGCGGTGTTACTTGCTTCAAATCCCGCCGGGGAAGCGGACAAGTCCTTGCGCGAGACTCTTCTCGATTGGAACGGTCCCTTGGAATGGGGAAAGAGCGCACCCGGCATCAAGGCTGGCTCTGGAGACCTCCGAGCGACGGCACCTTCGACTCTCACCTACCGCATTCCCGCTGCTCTGGCTGCTGGAGCGGAACTTGTCACCCGCGTCAGCTTACATCCACAAGAGGGGAAAGAGGCCAGTGTACAAATGCGCGTGCTTTTCACCCCTCCGGTGGAAACGTCCGGTCCAACTGCTGGCTCAAACAATCCCAAGGGCGGCAAAAAAATGTGGAGTGATGGCTTAGTGCCAGTCGAATCCTCGGCTCCTATTATCGTCAACGACGGCAGCAAAGTGCGGGGCCGTCTCGCCGCTGACATCGAGGCCTTCCGGGATCTCTTCCCGGCGGCACTCTGCTACACCAAAATCGTTCCGGTCGATGAAGTGGTGACCCTCACTCTCTTCTATCGCGAAGATCACCACTTGCATCGTCTGATGCTCGACGAGACTGAAGCGAAACAACTCGATAGGCTCTGGAGCGAACTCCACTTTATCAGCGAGGACGCTTTGCAGCTCGTCGATGCCTTCGAACAGCTTTGGCAATTCGCGACCCAAGACGCCGATCCGAGTGCCTTCACGCCGATGCGCGAACCAATCAAACAGCGAGCGGAAGTTTTCAAACAAGAGCGTATCGCGGGGGAGCCAAACCACCTGGAAAGCATTCTCGCCCTCGCGGGACAGGCGTGGCGTCGGCCGCTCACCATCGAAGAGAAACGCGATCTGCGAGCCCTCTATAAAGAACTTCGCAAAGAGGAACTACCACATGAGGCGGCTGCCCGTCTCACTCTCGCTCGTATCCTCGTAGCTCCAGCTTTTCTCTACAAACTGGAGAGCCCGCAGTCCGGAACAACTTCGGCACCGGTGAACGACTTTGAACTGGCATCACGCTTAAGTTACTTCCTTTGGAGTTCGGCTCCAGACGAGGAACTCATGACGCTCGCTGCCGCCGGAGAGTTGACAAATCCCGATGTAATCGCGGCCCAGACTCAACGGATGCTCAAGGACAAGCGCGTGCGACGTCTCGCCATTGAATTCGGCAGCCAGTGGCTCCATGTGCGCGACTTCGGTGATTTCGACGAGAAGAGCGAACGTCACTTTCCAGAATTCGCTGCTGTCCGCAACGCTCTCGGTGAAGAGCCGGTGCGATTCTTCACCGACCTCTTCCAGCACGACGGAGCAGTGCTTGATCTACTCAACGCAGACCACACCTTTGTAAACGGCACACTTGCCAAATACTACGCGATCGGCGGTTCTGACGATGCCGGGTGGAGGAGGGTCGAAGGCGTTCGTGCAAAAGGGCGCGGTGGGGTCTTGGGATTCGGTGCGACGCTCGCCAAACAGAGCGGTGCTTCGCGGACCAGTCCAATCCTGCGCGGTGCATGGATCAGCGAGACCTTGCTTGGTGAACGATTGCCGCGGCCGCCGAAAGGGATTCCTGTGCTTGGTGATGCACCTCCGAAAGGACTCACCGAGCGCGCTTTGACCGAACGGCACGTCAGCGATCCCAATTGCGCGCGCTGCCATGATCGGATCGATCCGTTCGGTTTTGCTCTGGAGAACTACGATGCCATCGGTCGCCTCCGCTTGAAAGACAGTGCCGATTTGCCGATCGACGCAAGTGCGAAGCTCCTCGACGGCACGCAGTTCACCGGCATCGATGGGCTGCGTGACTATCTTCTAAACCAACGCCAAGATGATTTCGTGCGTCAGTTCTCCCGTAAGCTTCTCGGCTACGCCCTCGGTCGTAGCGTGCTCTTGAGCGACGAGCCCTTGCTCGACGAGATTCAGTGGCAGCTTGCGCAAAATGATTTTAGGATCTCCCAGATCGTTGAGGGGATTGTCCGCAGTCGTCAATTCCGCGAGATCCGCGATCGTGATCACCCCATCAAATAATGAAAAACAAATCCCACCTCTTTAACCGTCGCACCTTCCTCCGTGGAGCAGGAGTGACGATGGCCTTGCCATGGATGGAATCGCTTACCGTCTGGGGTGACGAGAGAAAGGCACGCGAACCCGGGAGCGAGGCTCCGGTGCGACTGGCTGTCTTGTTCTCCGGCAACGGCTTCCACTCGAAGGAATGGTGGGCGAAGGGCGAGGGTAAAGCGATGGAGTTGGGCAAAGTGTTAGACCCGATCGCCGACTACCGTGAGAAACTGTTGTTCATCCGCGGCCTCCACAACGCTGAAGCGCAAAAGGGGAATATTCACAGCTCGCAGACTGGCAACCTGCTCTCCGGTGCGCCGCTTGCGTCTGGTGGAGAGATCCGCTCGGGCATGAGTGTGGATCAGCTCCTGGCCAGGCATCACGGGCGCTCGACCAAGGTTCCCAGTCTGGTGCTCGGTTGCGAGAAATCGAACCCGTCGGTGCACAAGAATTACTCGATGCTCTACAGTTCGCACATCTCGTGGAGTTCTCCGACAACACCGACGCCCCTCGAGTTGTATCCTGCCCTCGCCTTTGACCGCTTGTTCAAGGACACCGCGAGCAAGGGGGATCAGAGTGTTCTCGACGCTGTTTTACAGGATGCAAAAGACGTGCGACGCAAGGTGAGTTCGCTCGATCAGAGGAAGCTCGACGAGTACCTCGACTCGGTTCGCGAAGTCGAAACCAGGATTGAGAATGCTGGTAAGCGCGGCGAGTTCCAGGGCTGGCGCCCAACGCTGAGCGAACCAAATATCCCGCGCCCGGCGGATGGAATTCCGCAGGACATTGCCGAGCATATGCGTCTTATGTGCGACATTCTGGTGCTCGCTTTCCAGACGGACACAACGCGAATTTGCACGCTTAAGTTGAACAACGATCACTCCTCGCTGCGTTTCCCAAATCTTGGTGTCGATTACATGATTCACCACCTTTTGTCCCATAGCGACACCGCAGACTGGCTCAAGGTGAATCAGTTTTTCCTGAAGCAAGTTGGCTACATTGCCGGTAAACTCGATGCGATCCAAGAGGGGGAACGCACAGCACTCGACAACTCGATGTTGATGTTCTGCTCCTCGATGCTCACCGGCAACCACGACGCGACTCAGCTTCCGGTTGCAATCCTTGGTGGTGCCGGCGGTCGGATCAAGGGCGGACGAGTGCTCGACTACAAGGGGGAATCAGAACGCCAGATGTGCCGGCTCTACCTCTCCTTGATGGACAAGATGGATGTGCGACCGGGAACCTTCGGCGATGCTACTTCGATGCTTGAGGAAGTATGAGGTGAGCTTTCGTCACTACTCTTATTATTCTCCGAAGTATTTCATCTTACCGCCGTAGTGCAGCATGTTGTAGGGCGGGATGAGGTCATTAGGGGCAGTTCCGGTCACGAGTTCGCAGGCGATGCCATATTTCCATCGCGGTCCCGGGATACCGATCTCGCGCCTGGTGTATTCCATTTTGTTTCCCCAGGCCTCGCCGATACCGGCCAGGTTAAAGTCCGTGATCTTTTTTAGGTCTGGATCGTATTGGATATACCCGCTCAGCGATAGTTCGCAGCCTCGGGTGCGGGGATCTTTCTTTGATTCATCGGTGTAGGCTTTCCCCATCTTTCCGTAACCGTCGATACGCAGCTGTCCTGTCTTTTCAAAGGTGACCGTCATGGCCGATTCCCGCAGTGGCAGAGCATTCACGCTGCCTTCCATGTAGTCGATGCCGATGGTGCTGAAGAAGCGTCGTTGAATTTCTTTAGGGACGTTGATCTTTGTGCCGGTTGCGCTGTTTTCAGGGATGATCGAGCGCCACTCAGCCTCGGTGAGCCACAGCATGTCGTTTTGTGTTTCAGCAGCCCAGGCGTCGGGATTTTGCTGATAGTAAAGTCGTTTGGCGCGCTGCGCTTTTCCATTTTCGTCGGTCTTGAGGTAGGTGCAATAGCCGCGCACAACGAGCCCGTTCTTCGGGGCTTTTGGAACGGATCGTTTTGCGGGTGTCGCCGATTTTGGATCGGGGAGCTGGGGTTTGCGAGCACTATCCGGGAGTTCTCGAAATGCGGTGAGTAGCGGGGCGAGATCTTTTTCGAGCAAACGAACATGCCCGCGGTGGCCATTGCCATCGCCGATGGGATGGCCTGCTGCGGTCACGGCAACGAGGTGGTTGCCTCCAGCTCCAGCTGACTTGCAGAATTCGAGCTCGTGGGAATTGCCGCGGAAGTAGGTGTCCAACGCGAGGGGGATGAAGTGCTTGTTGATGTATTCTGGTTCGACTTGGGTTCCGGTGTACCACCGGGCGCGGTTTCCCGTGCAGGCACCTCATGTCCGGCCCAGGGGGCTTCCGTCGGCGGCAGTGAAGATCACCAGCGGCTTGTCTTCGGCGATCGCGCGCTGGCGTGCCTCGGTGACGTCGGTCAGCCAATTGATCTCGCGCCACGGGCTCTCGCCCGATTGCGGTTTGATCACGGTGAGCAGGCGGTCGAGCTCCGCCGGTGGGAGCGGCTCATTAGCGAGCAATGTCGCTGATGGTAGAACTGTGGCAGTCGCGAGGAGGATGAGGGTTAGGGTTTTCATCGTTTCCCGCATCCTACCGGGTTTCGAATGAGGATGAAAGGTTCTTTGAGTTCACTCAAGAAGGCTGCACCGGGGAAGGACTAAGCTGTTCCTGAATCTGACTTCAATTTTTGTGATAGCGAGGATGATAAAAGAAATAGCCTGACCAATACCTGAACTTGAAGCGTATCAGAGTGATGCACTCCAGATCTCATTTGAATACAGTCATCGTGGCCTTGGTATGGGCGATCTCGCCGCTTGGCACCTCCGCTGAGACCAAGAAACCCATCGACAGCGACGCGGAACTGCCCGCCTGGGTCTCGAAACGAATCGCAGTATTGCAGCCGAGGCCGGAGGAAAAGCGCCTCGATGAAATCGGCTGGGCCGACGACATCCGCCACGCACTGCAACTGGCAAAGAAACACCGGCGGCCAGTCTTTCTCTTTACCCACGATGGACGCATCAATCTCGGTCGTTGTTGAGGCGGAGCTTTCGCAATGAGGGCGGGTCCGCTCTCGAAGCCAGAGGTCATCAAGCTTCTCAATGCGCATTTCGTGCCCGTCTATGCCGTGAACGAAGATTACCACGGCGAGGGACCGCAGCCCACAGAGGAGCGTCGTGAATTTACCCGCATCTACCGTGGGGCGCTCGATGGAAAATTGTCGGCTGGCACGGTGCATGTTTACCTTACCTCGCCCGATGGCAAGGTCATCGATTCGATGCACGTCGCGGAGGCTGCCCGGACCGAGAAGCTGCTCGCCACCCTGAAGCGCAATATCGGACGGCTCGGCGTTCCGGCGGGCGAGACCCTCGTGAAACCGAAACCGCAATCAACTCCGCCGACCGGAATGGCCAATGACGCCGTCGCCTTGCATCTCGTCTCGCGTGCGCTGGGCGGGGGCGGGTCCTGGGGAGGGGTGGTGGAGAACTGGGTCGTGCTGAGCTCCAAAGAGTGGGCTGCGTTTCGTCCGCCCGTGGCGAAAGTTGGGGAGGAATGGCGGATCGACCCCGAAGTGTCGGCCAAGTTACTCACTCATTTTTATCCCTCTACCGAAAACAACGACGTCTCGAAGAACGTCTTCGATCACCAGCGACTCGAGGCCAAAGTCATTGCGGTTGATGGGGAGGGGGAAACCGCCACGCTACGGTTGAGTGGCTCGTTGAAGATGAAACACACCTTTTACCACAAGGATGACCGCAATGTTGCGCAGGCAGAAATGGTCGGGTTCGTTCAGCTTGATCTGTCCACGTCGACGATCCGTGAATTCGGTCTCATTACGACCGAGGCGACCTATGGCGGTGGCAAGTTCGCCGTCGGCCTCCGTTTGGTCGCACTCCCTAAAAACCAATAGCTTTATGAAACAAATAGCCTTTTTGATCACCTCCTTGCTACTTCCGCTCGCAACCAACGCGGAGGAATCTTTCGCCGACTGGGAATCCTCCGGAAAACTCGCCATTCTCACCACGGCGGACGGCGCAAATCTTCCGGCGGGTGTGGTCGTTGAGGGCTTTCCCGTGCTGGTAAGGATCGACAAAGATTGGTTCGATTTCTCTCAGGCCAAAGCCGATGGTTCGGACCTGCGTTTTGCCACAAGGGAAGGCGAGCCATTAAAATATGAGATCGAAGATTGGAATGCGACTGAAGGTTCGGCGAGCATCTGGGTGCGCCTGCCAACGATCAAAGGGAACGCGCAGGAGATGATCCAGATGTTATGGGGGAACGCGAACGTTGGCAGCGAGTCGAATGGAAAGGCGGTGTTTAACGAGTCCAATGGCTATGTCAGCGTGTGGCATCTTGGCGAGGTCGTGCGGGACGAGGTAGGCACTTTGGAATCGGATGACAAGGGCACCACTCTGACGGCGGGGATGATCGGGAAAGCCCGGAGTTTTCCCGGCAAAGCGGGTGTTTTTAGCGGGGATAAAATTTCAAACTACCCATCGGGTGGGAGTACGCACACGACCTCGCTTTGGTTCCGTGCCGAGCAACCGAACGGAACCATCATTGGCTGGGGAAACGAGGGCGGAGGTCGTGGAAGCAAGGTGCGGATGCAGTTCCGAAGCCCACCACACATTCACATCGATAGCGACTTTTCAGACATCAAAGGCGAGAGCCGTTTGCCGATGAACGAGTGGGTGCATGTCACGCATGTCTTTGGTGAGGAGCCGCGGCGTCTCTATATCAATGGAAAACTCGACGCCGAGGCCAAGACGAAGCTCGACATCAAAACGCCGTCGCGCTTGTGGCTGGGAGGTTGGTATAATAACTACGATTTTGTTGGTGATCTTGACGAAGTGCGCATTGCAAAAGTGGCGCGGTCTGCGGATTGGGTGAGGCTGGAATTTGAGAATCAAAAGCCGCATCAGACGCTGGTCGGTCCGATCGTGCAGAGTGGGGATGAATTTGCGGTGACCCCTAAAAAGGCGACGGTTACCGAAGGGCAAGAGGTGGATTTCATCGCAAAAGCCGGAGGTGCGCTGAAAGTGTATTGGACCTTGAAAAGCGAGGACGAGGAATCGCTTGTAGAAGTGGATCGGTTCGCCTTCACCTTTGATGCCGGACGCGTAGCGGGGGACCAGGAGGTCACGCTCCAATGTCAGGCGGTTTATCCGGACGGGGTGCGGACGCAGGACATCACGATCTCGATCAAGGAGGCGATTCCTGACCCCATCTTCACCCTCGCCGTGCCCGAGAATTGGGATGGGCGATCGACGATTGAAGTGGTGCCGCAGGTGACGAATTTGAAGGCGATGAAGTCCTCGGGCGCGGGCGATTTAAAAACGGAATGGAGCGCGGGTCCATTTGCAGTGATCAAGGAGATCGCTCCGGGGAAGCTCATTCTGAAGCGCACGCAAAACAGCGGGAAGCTCACCGTCACAGCTACGCTGAGCAACGGCGGGAAAGCGATCACGAAGAGCGCGATGATTGAGGTGACGGAGCCCGCCTACGACGCCTGGGTGGAGCGGACACCGGAAAAAAGCGAGAAGCCGCTTGAGGGCCAGTTTTACTCGAGGGACGAAAAAGGCGAGGGGACGCTCCGCTACAGCGGGACCCTGGCAGAAGCAGCAGACTCTGTTTTCCTAAGGCTCTACGCAGACGACAAGCTTGTGAAGACCGAGGTGGCGAAGGTGGGCGCGGACAAGTCGTATGCCTTGTTGACGAAGCTCAAGCCGGGCTTGATTAAATACAAAGTGGAATTTGGCACCGGCGATACCGCGCTGGAGACGGTGGACGATCTGGTCTGCGGCGATGCCTACATCATCGACGGTCAATCGAATGCGCTCGCGACAGATACCGGTGCGAAATCGCCACCCGAAACAAGCGAGTGGATCCGCAGTTACGGACGTGCGCCGCGCAATGCGAATGACGATCCCGGCAATCTTTGGTGCCGGCCGGTGTGGAAGGCGCAAAATGGAGAGAAGGCGGAGCTTGGCTGGTGGGGGATGGAGCTTGCGAAACAACTCGTCGCGAGCCAGAAGATGCCGATCTTCATCGTCAATGCCGCAGTCGGTGGAACCCGGATCGACCAGCACCAGCGTAACCCTGATGATCCGACCGACCTCACCACGATATACGGGCGGATGCTCTGGCGGGTGCAGCAGGCGAAGCTGACCCATGGCATCCGAGGCATCCTATGGCACCAGGGCGAAAACGACCAGGGTTCGGCCGGGCCGAGCGGCGGTTTTGGTTGGGAAAGTTACCAAGGGCTCTTTGTTGAGATGGCGGCGAGCTGGAAGGAGGATTTCCCGAACGTGCAGCAGTATTATGTTTTTCAGATCTGGCCAAACTCGTGCAGCATGGGCGGGCGCGAGGGTTCGGGCGACAGGCTTCGCGAGAAGCAGCGCACGCTCCCGTTTCTCTTCTCAAACATGGATGCCATGTCCACGCTTGGCATTGAGCCGCCGGGTACGTGCCACTATCCACTTGATGGCTGGGCGGAGTTCGCGCGGCTCATTCAGCCCCTAATCGAGCGGGATTTTTATGGCAAGGTTCCCACCGAGGCGATCACCGCGCCCAATCTTCACCGCGCGTTTTTTCCTGGCGGCTCGAAAAGCGAAATCTCACTGGAGTTTGATCAGCCAGTGGTCTGGGATGATGCTTTGGCGGGGCAATTCTATCTCGATGGCGAGGGGGATGAAGTCGCCTCGGGAAGTCTTAGCGGGAACACACTCACTTTGAAACTGAAAGAGGCGACGGAGGCAAAAACGATCACCTATCTCAAGGAAATCAAGTGGAGCCAAGATACTCTGTTAAAGGGAGAAAACGGGATTGCCGCGTTGACGTTTTGTGAGGTTCCTCTCGAAAGGAGGAATGCGAAGTCCCCGTAGACCCTTTCGTAGTGATCCATGAAAGCACCCCTCTTTCTCCGGGTAGTAGCCATCCTGCTACCTGTTCCGGCTGAGATGAACTTCTTTTTGGAAGCCCATCGCTCACTCCAATGCACGCGACGTTGGCCCGCCCGTTTGGTGATTGGGCGTGAGAGGATGGAATCCAGATTCCGGCGCTCGTGGCGGCGGTAACCTTGAGGAAGCGGCGGCGGTTTGTGTATTGATTAATAACCCAAAATCGTAATCCTCTTACCCATCATGCCAAGGATTGTTTTAGCCGCGACTCCTTGGGATCCTATCGAGCGGAGTCTGGTGCTAGCTTTGTGTCCGAAGCCATTCGATGAGGTTCACAAAGTCTTTGGAAGTCAGAGCCTTGCCGAATGTTGCAGGCATGAGTGAGATGGGGAGGGTGAGGCGGGATGCGATTTTGGCCTTTTGTAGCCGTTTGAACTTTCCCTCGAGATCACGGATTTGAAGGGCGTTGCCGCGTTCACTAGTGATGAAGGCACTGCTTGTGGTGCCATCGTTGAAGGTGAATTGAGTGAGATGGAAATGGCTGTCGACATTACGATTCGGGTTGAGAATGTCTTCGGTAAGGCGTTGAATGCCACGGCTGCCGATACCGTCGAGTTGGGGGCCAATCAAGCCGCCTTGGTGTTTGATTTGGTGGCAGGTTGCGCAGTTGATTTGAAAAACATGGGCTCCCTTTTGAGGGTCAAGCGTCTCAAGTTTTTTGGCAGCTTGGTATTGCAAAATCCGCTGATTGATGAGCTGTTCGAATTGTCCGCTCTTGGGTCCATCGAGGACCTGCGTCACGGTTGTTTGAGAGTCCTTTGAGAGCCATGGCTTGAGTTGGTCCCGTAGGTTCACAGGAGCATTAAACTTTAAGATCTCCGCCAGCGTTGTTAGTTGGGCGTCGAGGTTGGTGTTCCCGGCAAAGGTGTCAGTGCTGAGACCTTCGACTCCGCTGATTCGGGTCATTCCGAGCCACGCGTAGGCATCGCCGGCGTCGCCATCGGTAATCTGTAGTCGCCTCTTTTTCCCTGCTTCTGTCGTCCAGGTGACCTTTCGAGCAATGTCGTTTCGCGGCGGGTCTGCGCGGAAGAGTTCGTTTCCTTCGTCATCGATCAGGGTGATGTAGTTTTTGCGTTGAGCTTCCTGATTTGGGTTGCCTCGATGCCCGACGATCCAGAATGATAGTTCGTTTGTGGTCGTGAATTTCTTGGACCGCAAGATGCCAGTGCGTTGTTCCGCATTCGGTGCGCCCATTTGTAGGCTGGAGATCACGGGGACATCCCGCCCGTCCCGACATCGACGATTTTGGGTGGTCCAGGGGGAGGGGCTCTCTGGATGGGAAGGGTGGGGAAGGTCGACCCACTCAGGGTTTGCCGATTGTTGTCGTGCTTTTAAATGGGCCTTCGCGAGGTCTTGCGCCCAGTTGATGATTTCGGGATGGCGTTCCAAGCGGCCCCGCTCGTCGAGTCCGGCCTGGAGGGCATCGAGTTCCCTGAGTTGAGTTTCAGGAGTGCCCTGATTTGCGAGGTCCTTGATGAGATCCGTGATAATGGTGTCGTCGGCGTAGCGCGCGATTTGAGTGAGATGATTTCTCTTTTTCGGTGAAGCTGCCAGGAATGATGCAGCCTCTGCGGTTGATACTGCAGGAATGATGTTTTCTAAGATTTGGGAGTGAGGAGTCTTGATGTGGACGCTATTTGGGAAGGCGATGAGATGGCTGCGAATAGCCATGCGTAGGACGTGGACGAGGTGGGTGTCATCTTCAGGAGTGCCGGCGAGAGCGTCGAGCAACGGTTCCAGAGATTTTTCTCGAGGTTGAAGTTGGAGCGATTGGGCGGCCTTTCTTTGGACGAATGGATCGTTGTTTTTGAGGGATGTGATCGCGTCGGAAAGAGGTTCTGCACGTGGAGTGGCGGGATGAGGGGAGGGGTTTCCTTTCTTGGTGATTTTCCAAAGTCGACCGCGTTCCCGGTCACGGCCGGGATGAGTGAGGGGGACTTCGTAGTGCCCGATGATTTTGTTGTAGAAATCGGCAACGTAGAGGGCTCCATCGTGCCCCATGCACATGTCAACGGGGCGGAACCAGAGGTCGTCGCTTGTGACAAGATCACGCTGTTCAATGGCCACCGGGGTGCTTCCTCGGAATTCAATTCTGTCATGGTTGATTCGTGACGTGACCGGGTTGCCAATCAGGAGATGGTCATTCCAATCCGATCCCCACCAATCACGGTCGAGGTAGGCGATGCCGCAGATACCTGTCGATCCGTGGGTGTGTTCGATCATTGTCGGAGCAAATTCGAGTCCGTCGTGAGGTTTACCGAAGCTGGGATAGACTCCGCCTTGCAGAAGTTGGTAAACTGGCGAGCTGTGGCAGTCAGCACTGTAAAGGTTGTTGCGTCGATCAAAGCAGAGCCCGAAGGGATTGACCTGCCCGCGGGTGAAGACCTCCACGCTGGATCCATCGGGACGAAACCGGAAAACGTTCCCCGAGTGGAGTTCGATCTGCGTGCCATCCTTTGCGGTGAGAGTGCTGAAATTGTTGAAGCCGTGGGTGGCGTATACCCAGCCGTCCGGTCCCATCCGGAAACTGGAACACATTCCGTGAGTGTCTTTTTCATAACCCAATGGGCCGAAGAGAACTTCGCGAAGGTCCGCTTTTCCATTACCGGTGGTGTCGGCGAAATACCAAATGTTCGGAATGCTCCAGGCAATGCAGCCGTCTTTGTGTTCCGGTTTGTGCCATGGTAACACACCGGTCGGAATGTTGAGCCCGTCGGCGAAGTCGGTCACCTTGTCGGCGTGACCATCGCCATCAGTGTCCTCAAGGATTTTGATGGCATCCCGACTGTCGCGAACACAAGTGCCGAGTGGGTCGGTCCAGCGATTTTTTGCGGCAGCGTAAGGATATTCTACAGTGGAAGAAACCCATACTCGCCCCCGGGTATCGTAGGCTATGTTGATCGGTTTGTTGATCTGTGGCTCGGAGGCGAAGAGCTGGATCTCGAATCCCTCCGGGACATGGAGGGCCGCGAGTTCTTCTTCGGGAGAACGTGGCTCCGAGCTTCGGACCAGGGATTCACTTCCTAAGGAGATTAAGCAGGTCGCGAGTGAAAGGATGATCGGAATTTCCATGAAGTTGATGAGTGTTTTCTGAACGGGAGTGGGGGTAGAATCTGCGGTCCGCTTTCGTAGCGGCAACGAGACAGGTTGAAAGCCGACTCTACTTTGATAGGCGCTTCAGTCTTGGCTCGTCCAGATCGAGGCGGTACATGATTTGGTTGTAATTGTATCGTGGGGTGGCGTCCTTGTTGCCGGAAAAGGTGTTCACGTAGGTGCCTTCAAAATAGATCAAGCGCCCGCCGTCCTGATCAAGAAATGCGTGGTGAACCGGATTGTAAAAACTGTATTGATCATGCGTGATGATCTTGGTCGCCAGCTTCCACGGTCCGGTGGGTGATTTGGCTTCCGCATACCAGATCTCGCCGAGGTTCGAGGTGCTGCCGCCGAGTTCCCCAAAGATCATGACCCAATGCTCACGATGCGGATTCCAGTTGACCGAGCCGCGATGCAATTTGATGGGCTTTTTCGTTTTGGCGTCCACGACTTGCCCTCGCGATTCTTTGGTTTTGATCAGGCCGTTTTTGATCAAGGTTGTTTCCATTTTGGAGTCAACGGGCAGTCCGTGCTTTCTCCAGCTCCAACGAAGTTGTCCGGCCGCATCTCGATCAACGAGCGGCTTCTCTTTCGTTGAACCCGGTTTCAGACACGTCCACGCCTCGTAACTATCGAGGTTTTTAAAATGTTCCAAGGTCGCGAGCACCCGGACGGTGGGGTAAATATCACCGAGTAAGAGGTATTCAAGGCCATTGATCTCGTGATGAATCGGATGCGACTGCGTGGGCCAACGCCAGAGCTCTTTTAGGTCAAGATCCGCAAGGCGCTCGAATTCTTTCCGCTCGTCGTTGTAGATCGCTAGGCCGTGTCCAAGAATTTCATCGAGCGATTTCAAGTGAACGTAGTGGCAAACAAGTCGTTCCTTTCTTTGCTCATCTTTGACTGTTGTAAATCCATCCGCCCAGATCAGTCCGCTCTCGAATCCAAGCTGGCACATAGGTCGACTGAATCCCTTTTCATCGACGAAGTAATTCAGGTTGATACCGGTGGAAGGATCAAGCCCGTCGTGTTCTGGAAGATCCGAGGTGGCACCGCCCATTCCAAAATGACCGAGCGGATACGCCATTCTCGACGTGTCGCCCCAGAACCAAAAAGTCTTTCCACGATAAGGAACGGCAAAGGTGGAATCCTGCCCCGCAACCAATCCCGAACCTAGTGCTTGTTCGAGAGGCGTGTCGTGCCCGAGCATCACACTGTCGCGATACAATCCAAGTCCCGTGATTCGGTAGAGGCGTTCGGCGATGTTGAGCCGTTTGACTTTCAAGGTCACCGGTTCACCCGGCATCGGCGTGACGGCCTTTCCCTGATATCCGAAGCCGTCCGTCGGGAACTCGTATCCGTGGCTCTTGATGTGGAAGAACACCGGATTGCCCATCAAGCCCGGTTCGTCAAACGCGACGCGCCCGGCGTTGTCGGTGATAAATCGCAGATGATTCACAGTGGTCAACTCCACGAGGGGCACACCTCGACCGGATGCCTCGTCGATCACTTGAATCTCCGCAGGTTGAGCCATTGCGTCACCGATATAGTTTAATCCAGCCCAGAGAACAAATGTGGCCGTAATAGGTGATGAGAAAGGTGGGAGATTGATGATCATCAGAATCGAGTGGGTGTTACGAAATCGGTGACAGACAGTGTGACTCGGTTTGAGTCATAGAAGAAACTCGGATTTTAGAAAAGTTGAACTACTCAGGTGGACGCCTCTCCGTAATACTGGATCACTCGACTCTGATAGTGGAGATCGTGACAGAGGTTTTCGCCTGATTGGCCACAAACCGGGCAAGGTAGTCGTCCACGGCCTCTTCCAGCGTAAACGGGCTTCCTGACTCTGTAAGCTTGCGCACGGCGCGTGCGGCCATTTCCTGCGTGTCTTGGGTCTTCGAGGATAGCGGCCTTGGCCTGTCCGAAGTTGTCACGTTTCGCTTTTAGACTTGAGACATAGGCGCGAGCCTTGGCGATCTCTCCATGACGGAAGAAGCGGCGATAGCAATTCCCCCCGATGCGGGCAGCGACGAGGTAGAGGTAGCCACGTTCGGTGCGATAGCTATTCCCTTCGTCCAGTTCTTGAACGCTGATTTCCTTTGCCTTCCTCATGGTGCTAGAAAGGGGAGGAAAGAAAGGGGAATTAAGCTCTTTCGCGCAACAAATGGGCAACAGAGATAATAATCCTAGGTTTAACTTTGGTTGTCGGCGGTCCAAGAAACCGATGAAGAGTTCGCGGCTGAGGCGAATCTCGTTACCGCACGCACCCTAGTAACGCGCGGGACCGATCATTTTTAATAGTTTCTCGACCGATGTCGAAGTCTGTTCAGGTAAGGGTGCACGTCGGCCCGTTCCCGGCCAACTCGGATCGACGTAGTAATTCGGCAAAACTATGGGGATCTACCGCTTCTGCCGCCTGGTCTCATGGCAGAGCTTCCCTGATGCCGGCCTTCCAGCCGATCTTCAGGAATTCAATTCGCTGGGTATCAAGCGGATGGGGTAAAGATAACGACAAGGCTTTCCGAATGATTTGCTCGCACGGAATTCCTAGAGGAGCCAGTTGACTTCCGGCGGCATGTCCACGAAGCGTCCGTCGACGCAGAATGGCTTACCGTTGAGTGTCACCACCGAGCCTTCGACCAGCGAGGCGATGAGGTCCCAGTGGAGGGCGCTCTTGTTGACATTTCCGGTTTCGGGATAGCCCGCGCCGAAGGCGAGATGGAACGATCCGCCCATCTTCTCGTCATAGAGGATCTGACCGGTCGGTTGTGAGATCGCGCGGTTGGTCCCGAAGGCTACCTCGCCGATGCGGCGTGCACCCTCGTCCTGATCGAGCATGGCGATCAAGAAATCCTTCCCTTCTTCGGCCGTGACCTCCGTTGCAAACCCCTCTACCATGACGATCCGCGCATTGCGAACCGCATGCCCTTGGTAGACACAACGTTTGTCGAAAACCACGACACCGTCCGCACCACCATTCTCCGCATTGAGGTTCGGGCCGGAATAGACTTCACCATCGGGGAAATTCTTCCTACCCGGGCTGGAGAGCCAACGCATTCCAGCGGTGTCTACTTTAAGGTCGGTTCCTGCGGGCGTCTGGAAATGCAGTTCGCTTCCGGCCATAAGCTTCTCTGCAAGTTCATGCTGCCATTTGTCTAAGCCTTCCCAAAAGGCCACCGGGTCCTCTTGGTTGAGTTGACAGGCGCGGACCACGAAGTCGCTGTAATCACCGAGACTCATTCCCGCGTCCTGTGCATAGGCGTTGGTAGGGAAAAGGGTGGTGGACCATAGTAAGGGAGCCAGTTCAGAATCGATCGAGGGATCGTCAGCGACCGCCGCGCGTTGAAAAAATAATTCGCGCGAATCTTTTTGAGCCCGTGCGGCCCGCTGAGTGACCGTAGTATCGAATTTGTCCAAAGCTCTCAGGTTGGTGATCGCGGCGATATTGATTGAGGCGTCGATGGTTTCGGTTTCTTGGAGCGTGAAAGGATTGGCCCAGTCGAGCTGGTCGTTGTTAGCGTGTTCGTAGAATGCCTCGACTAGAAAATCTGGGCGACAGTTCACGACCGGATGTCCTTCTGCTTCGAGAATTTCTCGGTAAACTGCCTCAAGCAGCGGTTCGGCGGCTGACTGGGCATTAATACGGACGACGTTTCCGGGGCTGACTTTGGTTGCGTGCCGGACAAGAACTTCCGCCCAGCGATTAAGATGGAGTTGAGTCAACATTCAAATGGCCTAGATTAGAGTGGCGGACTTGTCACGTATTGCCCCTGAATCTTATTCCAAGAGACTCGAAGAGAGACCATTGAAATAGCGGTCCGATGGGCTAGCTTAAACTCACCCATATTCCCATGGGTGATCCTTGCGCTACTTCTGGGTGTTGTCAGAGAGAGGCTTACCATTGGTGGTGAGAATCTGGAAGTGGTGGAAGCCGTTTTCCCCACCGGCGTATTTCCACACTACTTTCTTGTCGCGGGTCACTTCGGTGAGTTTCACCTTGTCGCCACTGGCGTGATAGCTGGTGACGACGGTGTTGCCATTGGGGAGGCGCTGCACGCCGCAGGCATCGTCGAAGAGCTTCTCACCTAGATCTTCGTTGTCGACTTTCCAGACGATCGTCCCTTCGCCATCGACTTCAATGACGCGATTGCCATTGGTGCAGCCGATGAGGGTATTGCCGTTTGCGAGACGAATTGCAGTGAAGGGCCAGTCGCGCTTCTCGCGGCCGCGATCGTCGGTGGGAAAGCTTTTCAGGACTTTGCCGGTCTTAGGATCGTACTCCTTGACAGCAAAGTCGAGGAGATGGGGTGCGATATAATTTCCGTTGGGCAACTGGCGCAGCATGCGGGTCTGCATGTGGACGTTCGACTTCTGGCATGCGAGGGGCATATCGTGCAGCACTTCGCCCTTGCGATTGATGGTGCGGGCCCGGGGTTCGGGTCCCAGTTCAGCAACGAGGAAATTACCGTCGGGTAGGAGTTGCACGGTGCTAATCTCCTTCTGTTGACCCTGATAGGAGAATACCGTCTTCTTGCTGGCGCGCTCCACTTCGGCCACGCCTCCCTTTGGATACTCCTTGCACGGGTAGACTGCGAGGAGGACATTGCCGTTCTCTAGGACCCAGCCATCGCTGGCGGGGAGATCGATTTGCCACTCAACCTTGCCGTCTTCACCCACGATGGAGGTGCGCGCGCCTTTTCCGAGTCCAAGGAAGGAATGCTTGATCTTGCCGTGATGATCGGCGAGCAGCGGTGAGGCGAAGAGGGCGAGCAGGATGAAGGTAGCACGTGTCATTGCCATTTTCTGCCGGAAGATTGAGGCGAGAGCAAGGTCGGATTTGAGGAAAGATTGGACGATTAATGCAGGGAGTATGATCAATCTTGTCGCGGAGGATATTGAAGTGGAGATGAACCGCTGAACCCCGTTTTCATCAATGTCCTTCTCCGGGTGCGCCCGGGAGGGGTTTGCTAGAATTTGCCTTTTGTGTGGGGAGCTTGACATCGTCATTGATGGGATCGGATAGGGGAGAAAAGGGGAGTCTCTTTCCAACAGGGGTGTAATTAAGTTCCGCCCAAACAGGACGATGATCCGAAAGCGGTTTTCCATAATTCTTCCACTCAGTCTGGTAGCGATTCATCTCCAGGTCTTCGTCATGAGGATTGAACGCATTGTAGATGACCCCGCCTCTGATCGCGCGGGCTTCGGAGGAGGCGTTGTAATAGATGTGATCGATCACGCCTGATTCAGTCCCAGATTCAATGTGTCGATGAGTGCTGAGGCGCGTTGTATCGATATCTAAGTCGTTCCACATGGATCGCATCCCACTCGATTCGATTCGATTGAGCGGGGCATCCCCCAACCAATTGTTGAGGTCCCCAAGCAGAACGATGTTTTTCGCCTGTTTCATGGCCTTTGGAATTACTGTTTCTGCAATAAACTCGGCCGCTGAACCGATCGCGGTATCGCTGAAGTTGGGGCGCCCTGGAATGTGTGTCGAGTAGATCAGAATGGGTATGCCACGCACCGTAGTTTTTGCTCCGACCACGGAGGAGGGGCACCAGCCCTTGGAGTTGATCTCAATTTCGTGGAGTTCGGACAAAGGCGTGCGACTGAGGATCGATTTGAATTTGTCTTTGTGATTTGCCGACGAGATTTTCCCGACGTAAGCGTGGTCCATGTTCAAAACCTTTCCGACAAGGGCAGTCCAATCTCCATCGGGCACTTCGCTAAAGCCGATGACATCCAGATCGAATGGTTTAAACATTTGACCCACTCGTTCAGGCTCTGCCCAAATGCCGAACAATACATTGTAAGCAGCCATTCGGACGGGACTGGAAACCGGTTCAACCTCAGGAAGATCGCCAGTAACGATTTTAACTTTTCCACGCGTGTTCGAATCAAAGCATTCTCCACTGAGAATTGTATTTGCGCTTAATTGAACAAGACCGTAGCTGAAATCATTTTCCGACTGACCGATCAACTTAAAATTTTGGTTCACCTTGAGGAGTCCTGGATTCCCTGGGGTTCCGTAGCAACCGAACCACCAATGGCCATTAATATTGGCGGCGGTTTGGATGCCGAGTTTTGTCTGACCGGTGGGCAGAACATGCCGACCTATGAAGGTGAATCCTTCATTGTATTCGAACACGTAGTTGTTCTGATGATCGCCTGGTAACCCTCCTACAACGACAAACTGCCCGTCGTGATAGGCAATTCCACCTGAGCCGTGGACCAGTTCAGGAATCTTATGTTTGCGTAATAGTCTGAGATTTTTGGCGTCATAGACGTAGACCCAGGGGTCTGATTTTCCGGGCGGTTGGTTGAACTCCCCGAGTTCGACGGCAACATAGATATTTCCATCATGCCATGTGAGGTCTCCGTGGTGGTCGGGCACGTCAATTTCTTGCATAACACGTCCATGAAGGTCGGTCTTCACCAACTGGACTGTGTGGGACCAAAAGATTGATTCACCATCCGTGGCGACACCTTGCAGATGACCGCCGTAGCTTCCGTCGCACAAAATCCATGGCCCGGAGAGGTTCTCCAAATCACCCTTGCCCGCGGAAGCGGAACCAGACACCGGATTCGCTCGAGCGACGATGTGATTGTCGAACGTCACAGAGTAGTTTGAAAACTCCCGGTTTGGCTCCCGGTAGTCCGTGCTGATAAACTGTGCACCGCTTGCGAAAGCGGATTCCCGTTGTGCCGTATCATTCTGGCGAGCGTGTGTGGTGTTCGAATCTGCTCTGGTACGAACCATGTATCCTTCACGAACGAGACGTTGAATTCGATCAAATTCACCAATGGGATCGTTTATCTTGAACCATGCTGCTGCGGGGTGATTCTCTTCGACGGAGGCGAACAACAAACGGCTATTGAGTGAGGGATGTCCGGCTAGATACGCATCGCGCAGCTGGCCTCCGTTGTCCATGGCAAACATGACTTTGCCGCGTGCCTCATCGAGTAAAGGCCAGCCCTTGGTGATAATCGCATCCCGGAGTGTTTTGGAATCTCCACGGATGTCGTCGGGTGTGAGAATCTCATCGGGGGCAAAGACAGACAGGATTTCCTCATCCACCCCATCGAGTTGTTTCTTATCAAACTTGAGGGGTATGACGCCATTGGGCGCACCGGATTCCTTCAGTTCGAGTAAAACAAAAATGGGGACATGGCGGGGGTTTTCCTGTGACCAGGTCCGTATGGACTTCAGCGCATCGAGGAAGGTGAGCGATGTACTGAGGTAGTCGAAATCAGGTGAGTGAATGATCTTTAAACCCGGTTTGGTCAGAACACCCACGGGATCGTGCGAAGGTCCCGGATCGTTTCCCCGGTCTTTCAGAATTTTTCTGACTGCTGGGTTGGCGAATAGACCACCCTCGGGATCGACGAAGAGATCCAACTCCAGTTGTCGGATGCCCAGTTTCTCCAGTTGCTGATCAAGTGGCTTGTGCGTGTATTTAATCGAGGCGGCTGCTTCTTCGCTGAACTCTTTGATCAACGCCATCACGGCTTCCTTCGGTTCGATATGATAGGAGTTGTGAGTGCCGATCACCTGAATCTCGTTTAGCCTGAGCGGCAAAATATCGCTTGTTTTAGCAGGTGTAGATTGAACGGCCAATATAACCGCCCCCATGACAGAGAGTGAGTGAAGCGAGATCTGTAAGATTGATGGCACGTTCATGAGGTTTAGGCAGTCTATGCAGATTGAACAAGGGCAGGCGAGCGGTAAGGGGTGGTGGAAAGATTCTAAGCAAATTCCTAGCGGAGAGACGTAGCGAGAATCCCACAACCGAAAGCCAAAGAAGTAAGGCTAATTAAGTGCCATTGAGAACTAGTATTTCTCCCCCTCGTTGGTCTATTGCGCGACTGTGCCCCATTCCAATCTTCCTCTCGTTCTCACGCTAGTCCTTAGCTTTCTCGGACTGGTAAATAATCCTCTCTCGGTATCATCGGACGGTGTTGTGGTATTCAATGAGGTGCAATATAATCCGACGGGATTTGATGAGAGCGGCGAGTGGATCGAGTTATTCAACCAGATGGGGATCATCACCGACATCTCGGGGTGGCGGATCGACGGCATCGGATACACCTTCCTTAAAGGCACCTTGGTGAATCCTGATAGCTACGTCGTGGTTGCCAAGATGCCTGCGCTGGTGAGTTTGGTCCGTTCACCGGGAGCATCGATAACGGTGGTGAGCGCTTGAGACTTTACAACCACAGCGACCGTCTCATGGACGAACTCGACTTTGGTGATGACGCTCGATGGCCGG
>Ga0115001_10000214_pt1 | contig 40792 bp, 47 predicted proteins | sample ArcticOcean_MG_C_12_FD_89869 | JGI IMG/M metagenome (GOLD analysis project Ga0115001, IMG submission 89869) | Marine microbial communities from western Arctic Ocean - ArcticOcean_MG_CB8_130 | ecosystem: Environmental > Aquatic > Marine > Oceanic | place: Arctic Ocean: Canada Basin | collected... | reverse complement strand
CTGCTCCATCTGCTCCATCTGCTCCATCTGCTCCACCTGCTCCACATAAGAATGACAAATTGGCTAAAAATGAAGCGAGAAACGATAAAACATAAAGCGGAAATCGCGGCAAACCCTCTCATTGACCCCAGGGACCATGTAATGAAATTAATGCGTAAAGCAAATGGAGCAGGTGACCAAAAAATGTTAAAAGCATTACACCAGCTCAACGTAGTAGATCCAAAATAATCAAATATATAATCTATGTAACCCACCTTCTCAATAATTAACAAAAAATAACAGTTTAATTATGTACATAAATATGATACTCGGGGCTATATTTTGAATTTTCATATTTTATTTTATTTTCAATATGAATATTGTTCTTTTTACATATTTGTCTCAAAATAGTGTTGAACTGAGTGTGCGTAATCTCGGGTCTCACAATATAAAAATACTTGTTCTTGTAATAATATTCTTTGAGTCGTGTCAAAAATGATTCAAGCCGTCCTTCATAAATTATTTTTTTGAAAGTAATGTGGTTGAATATATAGTAATTATTCTCGGAAATAAAGTTGGACTTAACAAAGTCATCAAATATATCAACATATTTTTTAATGACTTGATTCTTACTCATTATTATAAGACTTTATTTTCTGTAACCAATTGTTCCTGTAATTCATACGTCATTATCACTAGCATTATTTTGCTGTAGTTTCCATTGTAAATTTCATTAATATAGAAGCATAATAAATCCACTATACAATAAAGTTTTGTCTTTTTCTGCGTCTTGATGTATTCGTACATGAAGAAATAAATATCACTAATATCATATCCTTCCTCATATAATGAAAGTAATATATCACAAGACCCTTTTACGTTTGTCTTTAATGATTCAAAAAAGTTGTCAAATATTGTGAAATCGATGAAACTACATAATGCCGGCAATTCATTTGACGAAATATGTTTGTATTCTAATAATTTGCACTTATTGACAATATTTTTCAACGAAGAAATACATATATTCGGCACATTGACAACCTGGTCTAATGTATCTTCATCAATTGTAATATTTTCATTTTCTAACATAGGTGTCAAAATGTTGCTATATTGAACGTTTGTAAGCGATTCTGTTTTAAAAATATGTAGTCTTGATTTTATAATATCGCGAACTTTTTCAATGTGCGCTGTTTCAACTATGAAAAATATCTTATTTGTTTTTTTGGCACCATTGTATTTATCTATATACATCTTGAGTAATTGTTGATTGTGATCTCCAAAAAACTCAAACTTGTCGATGTAAACAATTTTATTTGTATTTGTATTATTTTGACAAAATATACTCATTTCATTGTGATGAGATTGTAAGTTTATTTCGTCAAATGCGTTCAATCTGAATATTATTTGTTTTTCCTTGCATTTGTCTTTGTATTTTTCTATGAAATTCCGAATAATAGATTCAATCAAGGTTGTTTTACAACTTTCTCGCGGACCATAGAGTAAAATATTCAAGTTATTTTCATTTTGTCGTTTTTCATAAAAATCAATAAAGTTGTTTTTGTTTGGAATCACAAATGTGTTAAAAGTCATCCTCTTATAAAAATATATAAAAGGAATTATATGTCTTTAATTATTAAAATAATATGAGTTATTACGAAATTTTAGGGGTGAAACGTACATCGTCCGACGATGAAATTAAAAAAGCGTTTCGCAAAATGAGTATTGAAAAACATCCAGATAAAAACCCGAATAGTAAAGACGAATATCTCAAAATCAATGAAGCTTATGACACATTGAAAGACAAAGACCGACGAAGAATTTACGATTTCAACAATATAGGCGATAACGTCGTTGACTATGAAAACGTTGGCGTCAATATGGAATTGAATAACTTTTTTTCGGAAATGCTATCGTCTGCAATAGATAGTGGTGTAAAAAAGGGCAAAGGAAAGCAAATTAATGATTTTGCGGCGGTTTTTGGTATGCCCGGAAAAGATGAAAATATCCCATTTGATCCAGGTATTTTTATGAATCCGTCAATGTCGTTTAATGGTGGAAAACTATTTGACGAGTCACCCGATGATATAGTAATAGAACAACTTGTCACATATCAACAGTCATATAATGGTTGTTGCATTCCAATACACCTTGAACGAGGAATAGTAAAAGGACGCATGCGTAAAACAGAAAGTGAAACAATATACATGAACATTGAGAGAGGCGTTGATAAAAACGAGATGATAGATATTTCACAAAAAGGTAATATCAAAGACGGAATTGCTAGTAATGTAAAAGTGAAAATTATATTAGAGGAACATCGCGAATATAGTCGCAGGGGAATTGATTTGATTTTACACAAAAGCATTTCATATAAAGACAGTCTGTGCGGATTTGAATTTAATTTGGAACACATTAATGGAAAGAGTATAAAGTTTACGAGTTCGCGTGGAAATGTTGTACAAAATGGAGATGAAAAAATAATCAATAATCTCGGTTTTCATCGTGGCGAGTTAGTAGGAAATCTTATTTTGTGTTTTCATGTTGTCCAGCCAAATAATCTTACTGAAGAACAACTTAAATTGATTGAAGATGTTTTTTAAATACATTGTCTAACAATAAATTATTTCAATTTTATATAATTTAAATTTATAGATTATATAAAAATATGGGAAATGGTAACACAAAACAACGCACTTCAAATTCACAATCTCACGCACCTCAAATTGATAATAAGTCTAAAAGAAAAATATTTTACTCATCGTTGGATGAAAAAGAGAAAGAACAAGCGAGTCCTTCACTACAACAACCACCTGGTATAAAAGGAAAATCTAAAAGAATAAATTGGTATTCTTAAAAATTAATCAATTTCTTCGATTGGTGGTTCAGACGGAACATCTTGTGGCGGAGAAGGAGGAACACCACCTGGTTCTCCTGCAAATTCGCCACCACCTTCTTTGACAATGTTTTGCATAATTGGATTGATAAAACCCTCAAGTTCTTGCTGTGCGCGCTCATATTCTTCACAAGAAACTTGTTCCACTTCAAGAACTCCTTCCGCTTCTGTAAGTTTCTCTTTAATAGTTTCATAATTGTCTCCCAGTTTTGTTTTAAGGGATTCGTCTTCAATAGTCTCTTTCATTTGATACAAATAATTTTCAAATTTGTTTCGCGCTTCTTGAAGTTTACGAATTTGCTCATCTTCTTCCTTAAACATTTCAGCCTCTTGTACCATTTTCTCAATATCGGCTTCGCTGAGCCGTGAACCGTCGTTAGTAATAGTGATATTTTGTTTTTTGCCGGTGGTCTTTTCTTCCGCACTAACAGTCAAAATACCATTTGCGTCCACATCAAATGTGACCTCAATTTGAGGTTGTCCGCGTGGCATAGGGGGGATGTCACTCAACTCGAACTGACCCAATTTATTATTATCCTTCGTCTTTGCTCGCTCACCCTCATAAACCTGAATCAAAACGCCTGGTTGATTATCCGCATAAGTCGAAAATGTTTGCTTTTTTTGAATGGGAATTGAACTATTACGCTTGACTAAAGCCGTCATAACACCACCCGAAGTCTCTAAACCGAGTGACAGGGGTGCCACATCAAGAAGCAACAAATCTTTAAGCTTGTCCGATTGATTTCCCGACAACAAACAAGCCTGGACTGTTGCGCCATACGCGACTGCTTCGTCGGGATTAATTGAATTACATAGCTTCTTTCCACCAAAAAAGTCGCTCAGCAACTGCTGCATCTTCGGAATACGAGTTGTACCACCAACAAGTACAATTTCATCGATTTGTGCTTTACTCGCCTTTGAATCCATGAGGACTTGTTCAACGGACTTAAGACACTTCTGAAAGAGTGGCAAATTTAACTGCTCAAACTTTGCACGCGTGATCGTAGAGTTAAAATCAATCCCGTTATATAAACTATCAATCTCTAGATGGGCTTGAGTAGAAGAAGACAAAGATCGCTTGACCTTTTCACATTCTTTTTTCAACTTTGCCATCGCCTTTTTACATTCGCGCGGGTCTTGTTTATTTTTCCGTTTGAATTCTGTTGCGAAATGCTGCATCAAATTTGCGTCAAAATCTTCTCCACCTAAATGCGTGTCGCCAGAAGTCGCCTTCACTTCAAAAATACCATCATCAATCGTTAGCAGTGTAACATCCAGTGTACCGCCACCCACGTCATAAATAATGATATTGCGCTCCTCCTCGGATTTATTGTCTAGTCCATACGCGATTGCGGCGGCGGTTGGTTCGTTGATAATCCGCAAGACGTTCAGTCCGCAAATCAACCCGGCGTCTTTGGTAGCCTGGCGTTGAGCATCGTTAAAATAAGCCGGAACAGTAATCACTGCGTTTTTTACTTCTTTGCCAAGATATGCCTCTGCGGTCATTTTCATTTTTTCTAGAACAAATGAACTGATTTCTTGGGGGGTAAACTCCTTGGGTTCTTCCTTGTAAGAAACCTTAATTTTTGGAATATTGTTTGCACCACTCACGACGGTATAAGGCAACTTCTTCAACTCTTGTTGAACTTGTGGATCATCAAACTTATACCCCATCAATCGCTTGGCATCGAAAATAGTATTTGTCGGATTAGCATTATATTGACTCTTGGCCCCTTCTCCCACCAGTTTTTCTTCAGAATTGAATGCTACCCAAGATTGTGTTGTACGATTTCCTTGATCATTTGCAATAATTTCTACCTTGTCATTTTGCCATACTCCCACACAACTATATGTTGTACCCAAATCAATACCGATTGTCTCTCCCTCGATGCTTGTTGTTGTCATGATATAAATCACAATAACAAGCATTATTTAAATCATTTCTTCAATTTAATTACACAAATTAGACGCGCATTCGCTCGTAATTTTACTTGTCAGCGAGATACTTTTCGTCTTGTTTCCACTAGAGGGTTCTGGAGCAATTGACTTGCCTTGATTTGAAAACACTTTTCCTTTTTTGCGATTTAGGTAACGTTCATAACTCGCATTTTTTATTCCTTCATTTGTGTTATCAATATGACTATGAAGAGAGGCAATATTTTGTAAATATTGAGATTGTGAAACGCGTGACTGTTTTAATATTTCTTTTTGAATTTCGCTCATATTATATATGTTGTATATTATTTTGTTAAATCTGTAAATATTTTATTTCACTATTGTATAATATGAACAATTACGATCAGATTGGATGGGTTTTTATATATATATTTGCGTTTGGTATCAGCGACTTCATTATTAAAATATTTATAAAATCTAAGTATGTAAATCTACTTTATTATTTATTATTGGGAGTTATTGGTATATTAATAATATGTAGAGAGTCTACTAATATTTTGTGCTTTGAAAAAATTAAAAAATCTTTTGCGTCAAACGCGGCGATCTAAATTTGATATCTACAATTCCATTTTTCCGCGTTGTGTTGTAAAAGTAGTGTGGAAACTTTTTCATCAATAATTTTGCGCTTTTTCTTTGTATTTTCACGCGCTTGTCTTTGCTATATCTTGATTGAATCCCGCCGGGGTTTTTCCAATAATTTGTCACTATTCCAAACCCGGTGCGTTTCAACACTGGAATACCCATTTTAATAAATTGCGCCGACCGGTCAAAATCTTCCTTTTCAGGAACAGTTAACTTTATTTTCTTATTGTTCACATACCCACAAAAAGAGTTGATGATAGAATATGAACCAAATTTGTCTTTTCCGCGAGAGTTTCCTTCACGATTATTATCTGTCGCATTTACTCCCCACAACCCTTGGTCGTTTTTCAACATGGAGAAACTTTCAATCATAAACTTCTTTAAGTTTTGTAAACTTTTATTCTTTTTACCAGGCTTCATAACAACAATGTCTTTTATATCATCATCCATCTCCAATATTTTCTCGCCGCGTTTAAAATATTTTATAATGTGATTACGCGTGTCTTTTATATTATTTTTTGTTTTTACTAATGTGAACCCCCATTTATCTGATATAGGTTTGTATGATTGATACGATTCGGGTGAGACACATACATAAATCGTGCTCATCGGAATATTATGATTTTTCAGAAAGGTCAAACTCGTTTTTTGTATAATTTCGGCGCGATCGTGAGACGCAATCGCAATCTTTATTCCAGAAACCATTACAACGATACTTATAATTATCATTTATTTTATAAATAAAATTGAAATAAAAGACAACAACTCTTACAGATAAAACAATACATACATACCACCTTAAAAGCATGCCAATGATGGGTCAAGACAACATCATTTGTTCAAATTGTGCGAAGTTATTCAATATCAATGGATGTGATAATATTTATCTTTGTGGAGATACATATTTGTGTTCTTATAACTGTTCGAAGGAAAGATACCGCGATTTGAGAAACTTAGATCCAGGATTGGCGCGACCACATACATGGCCCCTCCTCAAATCTACAAGCACACCTTCGCTTTTCAATTACGAATTAGCATTGAAATCAAAAAAAGACGCCCTGTCAAACAGAAACGAAAATATTGTTAAAACCCAAAAAAAATATTCTGACGTCATGCTAGCAGAAGATGAAACGAAACCGTTGATTATTGAAAATACAGACGACGAAAAACTATGTCAAATAAATTATTATGAAATGAAACAAAAATATTGTAGTCAAATCTGTCGCCATTGCATTATATTTGGAGTGCCGGCACTTTGTCTTATTTGTATAATGACTTTAACCATTTTATAATGTTTCATTATTCAATTATAATTTCAATATTTTTAATGTCATATATAATTAAAACAGAATTACATATGACAAACGAACATTACGATGTTATTATTGTTGGCGGTGGAATTGCTGGTATCAATAGCGCACTGAAATTATCCAAGAATAAGCGCGTCTTATTATTAGACGAGCGAAGATACTGGGGGGGGCGTATTGCAACAAAGCAACAACCACAATACGAGACTGGTGCCGCGCGTTTCAGCAATAAGCACAAATTATTGGAGAGACTCATCAAAAGATATAATTTGAATAAAATTCCATTATCACAAACAATTGATTATTTATACGATAATGATGGAAATATAGAGTTTATTTCTGATGTAAATAAAACTCTTGACAAGTATTTTCGTGATATAGTAAAAAAGTCTAAATCGTTTTCAAAGAACAAACTAAAATCAATTACGCTATATGAGTTTATGAATACGTGTAACAACGAAGAAACATCCCAGGAAATTGTTGACATGTTTGGGTATTTTTCAGAAATAAAAATAATGAATGCGTATGACGCACTCAACACATTCAAAGAAGATTTTGTCAACGTACAATATTATATACTAAAAGAGGGTCTCACCCATTTGTGTAATTTGATGATTCAAGAAACTCAACGCAATGGGTCTATTTGTAAAAATGAAAGTTTTGTTACCAATGTTCAAAGACAAGGTGAAAATTTTCAAGTTAGTACAAAAAACGCCAAAATATATCAAGGAACAAAAGTTATCTTTGCTATTAAAGGCGGACAACTCAAACATTTTGAACTATTAAAATCAATACATAAAGATACAGAGTGTGTTCACGCAGCCGAGTTACTTCGAATATATGCAAAATATCCATCTAGACAACAAGGGGTTTGGTTTAACAACTTACGTAGAATGACGACAAATAGTTTTCTTCGTCAAATCATTCCAATCAGTTACCAGGACGGCTTGATTATGATTTCGTACACTGATGGAAAAGATGTCACGGCATTTAAGGACAAAAAAGACAAATTATTAAAAGAGATAAAAATTAAGGAAAAGGTCCACAATGAAATAAACCGCCTGTTTGGTAATAAAGTTCCACATCCAACTTATTTTAAAGTCCACTATTGGAGCGTTGGAGCGCATCACTGGAAACCCGAATGTGATTCGGATAAATTGTCTCGAAAAATGATAAATCCGTTGAAAAATTTATACATTTGTGGCGAAGCATTTAGTCAAAAGCAAGCATGGGTAGAAGGTGCGTTAGAAACTTCCGAGGCAGTTCTTCTGAAAATATAATATTTATATAATATATAAAATGTCCAACGAAGAAGATATTGTCGGTGCTGGAAATGACGTTGAGTACACCTCGGTGGGAGGAGGGTCCAAGAAAAAAAAGAAGAAGGGAAAGACTCTGAAAAAAAAAACTGGTCGTAAAATGAAAAAGAACAAAAGTATGAAAAGAAAGACAACCAAGAAAACCAAGAAACACAAGAAAAAAAGACGTTAAAATCGAAATAAATATTTATCAATAGTGATTAATATAAGATAAGACAACCCATATGAATTTTCAAATTTGTCTTGCGATTATTTATTCCAATATTGGAATATATGCCTGGCGTCCATTCTATAGAACATTTAAACAAAATACTCAGCTAAACTTGGAGAAGTCATTTATAGAAGAAAATGAGCGCAATGATACGAGTTATTCAAATAATTTGAAAAATCATACTTTTATGGACGACGAAGAATTTATGAAATTACTACGATTTTACAGACCAAATTAAATTATACGCACCAAATTGATATAATAAAAATTGAACAAATATTATTTTTATTATAAATTATTATTATTGCGAACAAATGTATGATACAACAGTGTCTATTTGTACACCAACATACAACAGGCAAAAATTTATAAATTGTTTAATTGAAAATGTTATGAACCAAGATTATCCAAAACATTTGATTGAATGGATCATTGTAGATGATGGAGACGACAAAATAGAGGGAATTATTCAAAAATCAAAAGAGAAGTTATTGGGAATAAAAATTGTATATGTGAAACTACCAACGAAAGTCCCTATAGGAAAAAAGCGCAATATTACACACGAACATTCCACAGGTAATATTATAGTTTATATGGACGACGATGATTATTATCCACCAACAAGAGTGTCACATGCTGTGGAGATGCTGACTCAAACCTCACACGTATTATGCGCAGGTTGTAGCAAAATTTATGTATATTTTACCGATAGGTGCACATGCCGGAAGAAATTCCAGCGGCATTCGCCATGCTGCTTCCATCGATCGTCTGCCTCAAGTTCATGCTAATCCCTCAAGCTCGAGAATCCACGTGCCTGGCCGCCGCCGCGTGCATAGCGCATTGCCCCTTTAGTTTCACGCTTCATATGCACCGTGCGTTTAGCACAAACGCTCCAGTCCGGACAAGGATCTTCAAGTTCGACGCTACGTTCATCCACGTGCACGCGCTTGTCACTGGCTTCGCTTGGTCGATGAAATATCAATTCGCTGAGATTATCTACCACGGCGGCTGCATTTTGCACATCATAACTTCGGATCCGCTCAACCACCCGAAAGTGAAAAACACAATTGATATCATGGCAGGTCTCGGGGTGGTGAAGAGCTCATTCGGACTCATTTTCCGCAGCATTCCTCTTTGGATTTCCGCTATTTTCTTCTGGGTGACCCTCTTCACGATCCACGACAAGAAACTTGCCGGGGCGCACAGCGCTTGGATCATGCACGTCATGCTTGCGCTGCCTCAGTACTGCATGTTGGACGCCCTCCAGAACTACGACCCTACCTGGGCCTTGCCCGGCAGCTTGCCGATGATGTGAGGATGATGGCATGCAAGTTATCGCACCGTTGACAAGCGAGCGCACGCAGGAGTTCGTTGTCAGCATTGCCGAGGGGATTTCACAATCGATCGTTCGATGAGATTAGAAAATGAAAAAGAAATAGATGGAGAAGTTGATTTAGTATGGCTTAATTCATTTATTGAGTACAGAAAATGGAGATACGAAACCAGCATGGTATATAATTAAATAGAAAACAGTATTTATAATTTCTACATATTCCATAGTATACATATATGAAAATTAACCGTATTATTGATACCCAAAAAATAAAAGAGATGCCATATGAAATAAACTGGAAAATTTTTTCATATTTAACACACAACAATGCAAGTATTTTAGTAGACGCGTTTTGGACAAATAAGTTGAATCTAAAACACATCTATTTTCCATGTTTATCGTTAAAAATATGGAACGAATTGAGACCATCTTATTTAGAAAGTAATGTATATGGAAGCGGTATGTATATCATAAGAACAAAAATAATGGTGACTGAAAAAATGTTATTACTTACATAAAATTATCTTCGCCACTTTGCAATGTAACCCGAACCCATACATCGCTTGCACTCTGTTTCCCCTTTTCCCATACATATTGTACAATTGTTTCCGGTTCCAATTAGTTCGTCGCCTATGATCAAAAATCCTGTTCCACGACAATATTTACATATCAATACTTTTTCACCAATACATAATGGACATTCGTTCCCACAGCTACGTATATCAGAAATGTCACATTCTTGTATTGATTCATATATTTCAATATTTTTCTGAAGATTTTTACGATTTTCTATCAATTTGTTTTTTTTATCATTGTTGTTATTTCTATCACCAAATTTATATGGAATATTTGTGTATGCACTAGAATAATTCAGCAACATAAAAAGGAAACTAATGTATTTACTCCACATTTTATTGAACTACATTATCAATAATTTATTATGTTCTTTTTAATTGTTAAAATTGTAAAAAACTTTAGGATTAATATAATATAGTTTGTTGTTGTGAGGATTCATTTTACTTATCCAAATAGATACAATCTCAACTTGTTTATCGGGTGGGAAAAACCACAAGTCATCATCATATATATATTTGACATCGTCCAAAGAGTTGTTACTATTCATATATATACAATTCTTTATTCAAAAAAGTCTAAATATTTATCATAATCAATCGGCGGTCTTGGTGTTAATCTCATCTCATCCATTAAACACCGCGACGACGATGTTGAAAATACAATTTCTTCTAAGTTTGACAAGCAGATCATGTCTTGCGATTCATTTTTTGGTTCGGGTTTTGGACATTTTTGACTTTGTTTGGGGGGAATAATATTATCACCGCCAACTAGATCAAGTTTTTTTCTCTTTTCATTCCTCTCAATAACCGTCACAAACGGAAAACTCATCACCATGAATTGACTATACAACATCTCTATTAAAGTAGCACTTTATTTAATATAAAATAAAATATTATATTTCAGAAAACATCTAAATGTTTTGTCATTACATATATCAGATGAGAAACCAGACTATATTTGATACAATTATATCGGTGTGTAAAAATATACAACTAACGACCAAACCAATGCCTCCGCTCGGACGATGGTCTACAAATAATAAAGAAGATGTTACAATTCGTTCTATTTTGGCAAATCACGATTGTTGTGGAGGACGTCTTTGTGGAAACCCGTTAACTGTAAAAGAACATATTGATAATCTATTGTCAGAGAAGAAACCAAAATATTAATCTTCGCGAAAGATAAAGTTATTGTATTCTTTCATTCCACCCGAATACTCATTTACATTGACAATTCCTTTTTTCATTAGTTCTTCTATTAATAATTCCGAAGCGTTACATTTTTCATGGGCACAGTATGTAATAATAGGTATTTCATAAATAGATATGGTGTTATTTTTCAATGCTTTATATATTTTCGGGTAATGTAATTTAACAATTTCTTCAAACCATGTAAATAATGTGGTTTGACTCATTTTTTTAACCTGGTTGTGTGTTAAATTATAACTATTTGGAATATGGTCTTTCCCATAATATTCACTGGGTAACGCATTTATAAAAATACATTCTCCACTCTTTAGATATTTCATTGATGATTTCAAATCTTTTCGACACACAACAATTTTGGTGTATATTTGCTTTGCCCATTTATTTTTGGCATCGTTGCTTATAACTAAGTGTAAGTGTCTATAATATGTATGTGGTTTAGAGTCGTTTGATGGGATTGTATGATAAATTTGGGGGCAAGATAATTTCAGCAAAACTTCGCCACTATTATTGACAACTACAATCCCGCTGTTGGAAAAGTTCCCATAGGCGCTTTTAGCATCATTCACGTGTAAATGACTAGTCGTTTTTTCTTTTGCCGCCCAATACAACACTTTTTTACCAACATGTTGCATTCCAATATTTACTTTCATGACAACATTATATTTTTGCGGAAGTTTGTTCGTAAATGATTGATTCTTTCCAATAAAATCGCGCACGTGGTCTTTTTCAGACAACCATTTTGGAGATAACGAATCTTTTGATTTTACTATTTTATTCATATCAAAATCTAGACAGCTTGCGCATATTTCACTCATTTATATATTTACAAATTATTTTATATCTATAAATATATAAATGAACTTTACATTTGGAGGTGAATCTGCTAGGAAAAGAATGTTATTGCGTCAAGAAAGAGCGAAACAAGAAGCACTGCGTTTACAAAAAGCAAAAGTAGTTGTGACATCGCCAATGATTCAAAAAGAACTCGCGACCCCAGATAATATGACGATTTATGAAGCAAAGTTGGCAATAAAACATGAAGAAGAACTCCTGAAAAGAATGAAGGAGGAGGAAGAAGCAAAGAAAAAAGAAGAACTACTTGAGAAGAAGCGCGCTCGTCGCCTGGCGGCGAAAAATGCCCGCGCGGAAGCCAAAAAGAAAAATAAAGAAGAACCAGTCAAAATCGAAGAAGTGGTAGTAACCGAGTCTATTGGAAATCTAAAAAACGAAGTTGTCGCAGAAACTCAAGAGTAAATGACAAAAAATAAAAATTGATTCAAGAAATGTTATCATGGTTATGTATAGGAACGTAATAACACCAATGAACTTCACAGCGCGTCAAACCGAAGCATACTCATCTTTCTTGAATGGAGAAAATATATTCATCACTGGACCCGGTGGTTGTGGAAAGTCATATTTTATCCAAGAAATATTTAAACTCGCCAATCGTGAAGGTAAAAACATTAAGGTGACCTCTTTGACTGGTTGTAGTGCAATATTGCTTAACTGTAAGGCAACAACGATTCACAAATGGGGTTGTCTTGGTATCGGAAAAGGGAACGAACTTTCAATATATCGCAAGATAATTCAACGCAAGCAAACGCAAAACTACCTTGACACTGATATTTTAGTGATAGATGAAATATCAATGTTAAACCAATATTTATTTGAGGTTCTTAATTACTTGTGTAAAAAGATTCGAAAATGCGATCTTCCTTTTGGTGGAATCCAAATCGTTGCTTCAGGAGACTTCTATCAACTTCCACCAGTTTGCACAGATAATGACGATATTATTCAGTCAAACTTTTGTTTCCAGTCCAATTTGTGGAATGAGATATTTGAACCTCACAATCAGTTTGTATTTGATATAAATTTTCGCCAAAATGAAGACGAAGACTATTTTACAATGTTACAAGAAATTCGGTGTGGAACGCCCTCGTTTGAAACAATTGAAAGTCTTGTAATTTGTAGCAAGAAGAAACTATCTGATGCGGAAAATGGCGGGAGCAAACCAACTTATATATATCCAATTAAGAAGATGGTCGAAAGAATGAATCAAGCCGAATACGGAAAGTTAAGACAACGTAATAATTCAGACACACATTCTTATAATTCAGGAGTAAAAAAAATGGATACCGTAATCTCAGAAAAATTTATCAAAGAAAAAGATGTGAAGCAAGAATACGATCATTTGATGAAAAATGGTATGTTTGAACATACACTGGAGCTATGTGAGGGGTGCCAGGTGATGTGCATTTCAAATATAGATCAAGACGTTGGTTTAGTAAACGGAAGTCAAGGAATTGTGATGGGATTCAGTGCAGAAGGTGATAAAAAAGTACCTATTGTAAAATTTGACAACATTGATGACGAAATTACAATTCGCGAACATTCGTGGCCGTTTGAAACAAATGGAAACTATTGCATCACACAATTGCCTCTGGTTTTATCATGGGCAATCACCATACATAAATCACAAGGTATGAGTATTGATAAGGCTGTGGTTGATATTGGTAGTTCTATCTTTCAATATGGACAAACATATGTCGCTCTTAGTCGTGTAAAAAGTCTCGGCGGATTATATGTTACAAAGGTTAATTCTCAAAGAATCAAAGCACACCCAGAGGTTACAAAGTATTATAAAAAATTGAACTCAACGTGATACAAAATATAAATGAATCAGACCTAGATAACATAATGGAACATATTATAAATCTTACATACGAAGAAAAGGAAGATGCGATTCAAAAACGAACTAGCGAAATCAAAATTTTATTTGATCAAATGACCAAAATAGAAGACCTAGATTTAATCTTGAAAAAGTTTTCACTAAAATATCTGAAAAATAAAAAAAAGAGGTCTCCAATGGCATTGAACATAGAAATAAAGAACAAAATAATTATAATGGCAATAGATGAACCAGAAGATTTGTTTGACTATGATCATTGGATGGCATCTCAACTCTCAACTAATTAAGTCTAGTCCATAAAAAATATGTCGTCTAAAACATCATGCTGATTATGAAGATTCATAGCCTGACGAGCAATATTTCTATTATATTCTCTTTGTCGCGTATGATAGTTTCTTCGTTGTTCCCTGGAGAGGTCCTGATGAAAAAATGCCGACGAAACCGAGTTCACTTGTCTATATTGATATCTTAGCCTTCGCATCATTCTTCGCATACGTCTTGAACCATCATACAATGATGGATCAATAATATTTTCTTGAGACAGAAAATTTTCCCAAGACAAAAAAGACACATTAGTCCTATTTGGTTCAGATGACGAAAGTAATGCATTTTCGTTTATGAATGGAATACAATTTGAGTCCAATTGTTTTCTACAATATGGGCAAATGGGAGTTTTCAAACAGTTTACACATTTGACGCATATTTTTTTGGTGTTATTGCAACACTTCAAAACAATCATTGATGTGTCGTCGCACGCATCATCATAACAAATATTACAGAACTCGTCTTCATTTATCTCTTCGCCAATATCTTCTGATGCCATAAGTTGTTTTACACTAGAGGTTGAAATTTTTTCATTTTAAATAAAAAATAATATTTAAAATTAAAAAGTCTTCTTAAGAAATTCTACGCGTAGGAATATTACTTGATACAAGATAAATAGAGTTTTCTGTCATGATAATGTAATCACCCCCAACCTTGTAAATTTTGCTAATCGGACTTGTGAATTCTTCGCTAGAGCGCACCAACAACTTTTCTTCGTTTGTCTTAACCCCAATCATAACCGATGTGTTTTTATCGCAAGAATCCATCCAATAGTCCAACATGATCGGTTTGTCTTCTTGAATACTAAGCTTTGAAGCATTTTTTAGAGTGGTATCACCCGGTAATTGAATTTCTTCTTCTTTATCTGTCATATATTCTAAATCCTATAATTTCCCTTTAAGTCGTTTATTTGTTATTTGTTAAATATAAATAGTGAAACCTTTGCGCGAGCGTTTTTTAGCGCGACTCTTTTCTTTATCCAAAATCTCTAATTCGCTTTGTTGTTCACATATGTTCTTGTACTCGTCGTGGAAAACCTTTACCAAGAACTGATATATAGCGTTTAATTGCGGATCGTCGCATTTTCCTACAATCAAAACACTTCCGGTACGAAATATCATGAATGAGACTTCTTTGTCATTATTTTCGCTATCAAGTTTGTATTTGCATTGAATTCCCGGATAACTACACGAGTCCATGTTACATTTGATCTTATATTTCTTTTTTAAAATGTCCAACAACAATTCACGATTCAAATAATATTGACAATTAAAGTTGGAGTTTACCAATACTAGTTCTCTTTTTTCTTTTAATTCGTGGAGAGGATTACAACAATATGAGCTTATTATCTTTATTAGAAACTCTATAGATAGTTCCAACATTTCATCTTCTCGGATTCCCGGAATTTCCACTTTCCCACTATTAAACATTTTTGTATGAAATTCGCGATAAGAACCTTTATATTTCTTTCTGAAAACAATGACAAAGCAATTGTAGAATGCACTCTTACTTGGCTTATTTGGTTTCAACAAGTCATTTTTACAATAACCGATGTCGACTTTTCGTACGTCCTTAAAACAAACTCTACCGGTTGGATTATTAATCTGATTTAGTATTGAGCATTTCGCATAACTCTCATTTTTTATTTTTTCTTCAAAATCATTCACTTGTTCTTCACATGTAAAATTAAACTTCATTTGTTTTTTGACAACTCCTTCTTTTTCAGAGTCATAGTCAATAATAGGAACCTTCCAAAACAGTGTTTCCAAATCAAACCGTTGGTTCAAATAGACAATTTTTGATTTTGTTGATATTTTTAGTTCAGTACACTCTGGAGGCTCTTCATTTATGTCCGGGCGTATGTTTTGTTTTGTCTCATAATTTACACACGATTCGGAGGCATTACTTCCGTTCATAAACTGCATCCATTGCTCTTCTAGTTCCATAATTAGTTCTAATGAAACAATGTTTTTAAGTTCATCATAGATTCAATTTTTTAATCAATTTTGGTATAAATTTTTTCGCGAAATAGTCAACGTCGCTATTTACAACAAGTAGTAGCTTCATATCATATATAATAGAATGATCCAACTTTTCGCAATGATTATCGTATAAAAAAATGAAAAAGAAACATAATATTGATTTGATATCAACGAACTTAACAATTTTTGTTAAATAATTGTAATTTTTTGTTTCATTCATCAATATGTCAAATGTCCTAGCATCAAAAAATATATCATTTTTATTGTAGTTTTGTAACTGATTCAACACACTACGCAAGTCGTGGGAGTTTGCGTCTTTGATATATTTCACCTTTTCTTGACTAATTTTCAAGCTTTCGTTTTTAATACATTTTCGGATAAATTTGTCACATATATTGGATGTTTTATTAAAATGTATTATCGTAAACGAAGAACGAAGTGGTTCAATCACGCGATTTAAAAAATTACATATCAGAATAAACGACACTTCATTTTTACATCTTTGAATAACAATACTTAAGTTATTTTGCGCTTGTTTTGTCATAGAGTCTATTTCATCCAGCAAGACAAATTTTCTAACACTGTTGAACAAATTCTTTTTTTCTGTAAAATTTAATATTTGATTGCGAATAACTTCAATACCGCGCTCGTGTGATGCGTTCAAGTGGATGTAATTATTTGAACATTGGTGAAGTTCACAATAGTCGTTCATGAGACATAGTATCGTTGTTGTTTTACCCGTTCCTGGCGGACCATATAGTATCAAATTTGAAAAGTTATTTTTATTTATCATATTATTCAATATTGTTTTGTTTGTAGAATTCAAAACAATATCATTCAATGTTTGTGGACGATATTTTTCAATCCAGGGTTGTTCACTCATGTCTTAATTAAATTAGCAAAACTATTTAAATTGTGTTTGTCTTATAATGTTAAAATGGCTGAAAAAGTATTAATAAAAAAGGTAAGAAAACCTAGAGCTAAAAAAACAAATATTGTTGATACAGATAGTGAAGAACAAGTTCATGTTCCCAAAAAACGTGGACGCAAACCAAAAGGTGGAAAAATTGTGAAAAAGCAAATAAACCTGGAAGAAAATTCATTTGATAATCAGGTCATTATACTTCACCTGAAGTGTAAACTTAACGATTTGAATGAATCCTTGTTTGAAAATATAAATTCGCAAATCAATTATAATACAAATATTATAAAAGAAGTCAAAGCATATTCAAAAGATGGTAATGAAGCTTACTACAATTTGAATAAATCTCAGAACGAAGAAGTAGTTTACAATGTGATCGATGGTGTGGAAAACAAAATTATACAAGAAAATGACGTTAGTGAGAAAGTTAACATAAAAGAAAAGCAAAAAAATAAAAAAAATATCTATACTAAATTGAAAGAGTTGGAAATACGTTTCAATAACAATAATAACAACATTAACAAAAAGTCTGATTGTTTTTGGTGCACTTGTGATTTTACAACAGAACCAATTTTTATTCCATCTTTGTATCATAAGGGCAAATATGAGGTTTATGGTTGTTTCTGTAGCCCTGAATGTGCTGCGTCTTATCTATTCAAAGAAAATATTGACAATAACACCAAATTTGAAAGATATCAACTTTTGAATTATATCTATGGCAAAGTATACAACTATGAAAAAGAGATAAAATTTGCCCCAAATCCACATTACACGCTGAATAAATATTATGGTAATTTGTCTATACAAGAATATAGACAATTGTTAGATTACGACCGTATTATTTTGGTAATTGACAAACCAGTTTCTAAAATTTATCCTGAAATCCACGAAGATAACAACGATTTTCAGACTGTATATGAAAACAAATTATCCTTAAAAAAAAGCGCAAAGACCGACAAAAATGAGATACTGAATAATGTTTTTTCGGTTTCAAATACGGGATGATTTTTCTTCAAGATTTTTGATCCTAAAGATATCATCTAACATGTTGTTTGCTTTACAAATCTTGTATGGTTTCCATTTATTATAGTTTCTATCATAAATACAATACATGTCAACACCGGGTTTTTTATTGATCGTGTCCGAACATTGAGAATGTTCGTTTTCGTTGTCGCTTTTTTCGATATCTTCAAATTTTTGGTGTTTTATATTCAAAACATTTTTAGTAAAAATACTACTCTCTACATTATTTATTAAAGCGTTTTGATAATGAAATAAATTACCGTTCTTGTCTTTACAAGACAGGCTATAACAATCGTTTAAGCTATCAATGCAATATAAATAGAAAACTGCGAGAAAATTATTCACGTGAATGTTATAGTTATTTTTCATTGAGATCACATTATAAACTGAATAGTTTAAATTTCCTACAAAAGACAATACTGAATTGGTGTTGCTTATAACAGGCAATTTTAGTTGAATAAATGAAGAATGTGATACATTGTGAATATAACCATCTAAAAGATGCCTTAACGCTTCCATGTGTTCTCCCGCGGTTCTTAGCTTACAATATTTTCCTTTTAAATAAATAAGCTTGTTAAGAATTAATTCTCTTCCAACTTGAGTCACCCAAATCATCGTACCATTTCCGGAAGCCAGTATTTTTTTGAATGAAATGTATTTAAAATGACATCTTACAACTTTGGAGTGTTGATAATCCAATAAAATAGAATAGTAATTCGAATCATGTTTTAAAAACCAAAGTAATAGACGTTTGCCACTAGGGATAAAACACCTTACTTCATCATTGTATCTGTTACTATTTTTGTTATCATTTGCATTATTTTTACAATCATAACAAAATGAATCAGGTGGTAACTTGGGAATATTCTTTAGCAGTCTTGGGAATAAGTTGTTGTAATTCATTATTTATATATTCGAAACATCTTTAAGTTCTTGTATACTTTTCTCTAATTCACTTATGGTATCTGTTATTTCAGCAGCCCTGTCTTTACTTGTATTTGGTTCAGTTACCGGTTTTTCAAACAGTTCAAAAACATCAATATCAAAAAAGTGAAGCCCCAAATGCACAACAATGAAGAAACATATAAAATAAATTATAAATTTCAAATTTAACATTATTTATAATAGTTGTGATAATTTATTTCACATATAAACCAATATATTCTAACTGACTACTACTACTGATAACAAAATAAAACGATTCAAAATGATCATTATCTATTTCCTTGACAAAAACAATGTCGTTCTCAAGGAAACACCTTCTCACAAAACGATTGACAACATAACATTGATATGGTATACTCGTTAAAATCTTCTTTTTGTTTATTTTCAAATCACTTTCCTCAATAAGATATTCTTCAAACCCGCGATTCACTTTCTTGGTGTTTGAATGCCCCGAATCGTATTCACAAAGGAAAAAATGTTTCTTGTATTTCTTGTATATTCCATTCTGCGTATAAATATAAGTATCGTATGATTCTTCAAATGTTTCGTGATCCTCTATTGAAAAATTAATTTTCGAGTTTGTGTACACTTTCATTTCAAATAATAAAATACATTGTATAAATCCATTTAAATAATAAAAACAATTAATACTCAGATACAAGAAATCATGACAAAGTATGTTTTTATTTCCAAAGGCGGTGAAGTTGAACAAAAAAACACAAAACATAAAATAAACGGCGATAACCTATTCAAATTATGTAACTACAAGTCTGAGTCGGGATTTGAAAAACTATATTGTTTTCCATTTGATAAAGTGGATGCCGAAAATGGTTATGAAGTATATGGTAAAAAAAATGGGCGCGCAAATAGTGAAAATAAGTATGAGTTTCCCCCACCGATCGATAGAGAACTTTATTTTGGTTCTTTATGTATCGTAAAAAGAAAATGCGACGAAATAGTTGATCTAAACATAGATGAATGGACAAGCGTGTACGAAAATTTGTTTGGCGGATTTGAAGATATTGGAGATTCCGACGGTGAACGGTCAATGGACAGCGAGATTTATAGTTCAGACGAGTATACAAAGGAAGGCTATCATAAAGACTCATTCATTATTGAGGATGGTGAACTAGAAGAAGAAGAATATGAATAAAATTGAAATAAATAGTTTTGTTTATTGTAATACAGGAACTATAAAATGAACGCCAAGCCTGTTTCAAACCCGGATGCGTTTCGCAAAGAAATTAAAAAATATATTTTTAGCAAGGTGCAAGATAATAAAATCGCGAATAATGTTGAGAAGAGCATTCTCAACTTTTCAATTAAAAAGGCAATTGAAATGAAGGTTGTCAGAAAATGGGACAATGAATATTTTGTAATTATTTATATGAACAAGTTTAAGATGATATTTCATAATCTCAAAAACGATATCATCGTGGAAAAACTGAAACAAAACGTGATAAAACCTCACGAAGTATCGTTCTTGACACATGTTGAACTGTTACCCGAAAAGTGGAAACAAGAAATACAAGATAAAAAACTTCGCTTAGAAAACAAATTCTTTCCGAAGATTGAAGCGTCCACTGATAACTTTACCTGTGGTAAATGTAAGTCGAAAGCATGTACATATTATCAACTTCAGACTCGTTCGGCAGATGAACCTATGACTACATTCGTGACGTGCACACAATGCGGGAATCGTTGGAAATGTTAATTGTGTTATTTATCGCATTAAAATATAGACATCAATATAAATGAGAGATCAAACGTGTTTTCAGGATTGGGATACTGTTGTGTTGAAAACCACATCTTTACACACCGTATCCAAAACTGGTAAGAAATTAAACGAAAGTGAATCATATGAAAATGAAATAATTCCGCAAAAGAAAGTTTCCACAGAACTTAAAATCGCACTTCAACGGGCGCGGTTGAGTAAAAAAATATCACAAAAACAATTATCATCTATGATGTGTTGTCAAACTAGTTTGATTAATCAATATGAGAGTGGGAAAGCGATTCCAAATAATGCGTTTATAAGCAAATTAGAACAAAAATTAGGCACCAAACTACCACGCATCAAAAAAAAATAACTATAGCTTGTGGAGTATTTTAATCACATCTTTGAAGTATTTTTCCATAATAGGACAATAATAGAGTCCATGATAAAAAACTGTATAGCCAAGCAAATAAGAAATATTCTTAATCATTAAAAATATTCCAATATTTAATTATTGAAATATTTTTTTTTTGACAATCTTAACATATATTTATTATTCAAACAAACTACAATATTTCCAAATCTTTTAAACGCCAGTGCTCCTTTTCTCCATTTGGCAACGGTCTCGTCACGATAAACGGTAGCTTCTTTAGTCTTAACTCTTTTTCTGCGATCACATTATTATCAATAATAGTGTGTTCGCTGCCGAGACTTATGTATCTTGGCGCACCCTCATTCAATTGAGATACGCGAATTCCTAAAACGCGTGTCTTTTCATACTTGGTCAGTATTGGCACTGTTGTATGTTTGTCATCAACAATAAGGTCTTCTCCTGAATTTGTGGTCTTTTGACGTTTTATCTTTGTCAACGCGACCATTTCTTCGTATGTTTTTGAAATTTCCTGTGTGTGAGTTTCTTTGATGTACTGTAATTTTTTTTCAAGATCAACTTTATGAATGTATTCGTCTTCACTTTCACTATCTGATTCATCGGTATCGCTTTCACTCGAATCACCTGCTTGTTGATGACCATTATTATTTTGTACAATGTTTGAAGGTTTCTCACCACCTTCATTGTTATTTTCTTCGGGACGTTCGTTTTCCTGACTTTCTACGTCATCTTCGTCTAATTCATTTTCAGGAAGTTCATCGTCGTCGTATTCACCTTCGGTGTCCACGTCTTCTACTTCAACCGGATTTTCATCTACTAATTCATCTACTAATATCTCGTCGGGTTCTTCATTTTCTTCATCATTACCTTTGGTTTCTTCAACTCCTTCATCTTCTTCAACTTCGGTGCCATTTTCAATGCTTTCATTGTCCGACATTTTTATGATACTATACTCTGTTCATATATTTTTTAAATCAATTTTTTAACTATGGCTTCCAACTAGAATTACAATGATAACATAAATACAGATATTTCATTTTGCGGTCATCAATGCGAATATAGATAACATCTGACTCTATTTGTGCGTTTTTATTTGAGTCGCATTCCAAATTAGGACATTTTATTGTTTTTACATGTGGTAGTGTAGGATCATGGCGTGTATATTCGTTAATGATCACATTTTCACCACTATCTTCTTTACAATATTCATAAACCGTCATGTTTTTTGTTTCAATTAATCTCGGGTCTTCATAATTACAGTGCTTACAATAATGTATTAATTGTTTCTCGTCATTTTTTTTCATATAGTACATATTATCACAATTCTTACAAAAATCCATCTTAGTATTGATATATAAATGACAAATAAATTTAATTCAATTTTTTGTTTATAAATGTCTCCAATCTATTGTATAGTTCCTCATAATTTAAATTCATTTTCATGTCATACATTTGGATGGATAGAATCTCTGTTTTCAGAGATTCTTTTAAACTCAAAGCACTTTTCAAAATGTCGTTTTTGTTTTTGTTATAGTGTTGCTTTATTGCGTCAATAATCTCGGGATTTTGAATTGGGATTTTGTCATTATTTTTCAAATAATGTAAAATTGTAAACTCCAATGTTTTGAAATGAATCATTTTATTATACTTTAAAATAGAACTCATGTGAAGTTTCTCATCCACGCCAGGTTCATTGATCAACGGCATCTCGTTTAATGTCATTTGTAATGTAATGAGCATTGAACGCAATGTTTGGCAGGCACTCCACTGTTCCCCACTCCATGTATTCAAAATAGACAAACATACCTTCCCCGAACGATATAAATTAGGGTTAAATCTTGTCACCCCATCATTTGATTTATATACTACTGTTGGGGGCTCATATGGATACTTTTTAGAAAAGTGAAACTCAAACAAAAAATTACCATATTCGTATGGCGTGTTTGGTGGACCAATAATTAATGCGTGCCCATTCAAAATATTGTCTTCATCCGGAACATAATGAATATTATCAATCGGTGATTTTTGTACATCTTTCAAATCAATAATTATTCGCTTGATACACTCATTCATGGTACGTTTACAATTATTATAGTTTTTTTTTTAAGTAGTGTATACAATCAAAAAAATTGATATCTTAATGAAGGTTAAAAGAAATATCACACTATATCATAATCATGGCGTTAGATCAATATCTAAAAAAATTCATAACAAAAGACAAAAGCGCCGCCAACTACATTAAGATTGGTGATGCTGAGCTTAACGTCTTTGGAAATAAATACCATGTTACAAAAGACAATCTAAAAGAGTTTTGCGAACAATACAAAAAACACGTTTTTGAAAACAAAAAAGAGGCCTATATTGTTGAACGTCAGTTAGAATATGGAAAAATGGCGATTGATCTAGACTTTAGATATGATTCTTCAGTAACAGAAAAACAACATAGTCTTGATCATATAAACGATTTCATTGAGTTGTGTATGAATGGATTTAACGAATTGTTTGAAGATTTGAATAGTAAACCGATTTCATTCTATATTTTCGAAAAAGAAAATGTAAACTGCTTGGATAATGTTACCAAAGATGGAATCCACGTTATTGTAGATATTGTTGCTGATTTTTCGGCAAAACTAATGTTCAGAAATTATATTATTGAAAATATTGGCGATATTTGGGATGACCTACCACTGCAAAATGATTGGAACAGCGTTGTAGATGAAGCTGTTATGAAAGGTAATGCGGGATGGCAATTATATGGTTCCCGAAAACCCGGCAATGAAGCTTACAAACTCAAGCATATGTTTATTTCAGAAGTTGAAAACGATTCGATTGATATTAACGAAACAAATATTCAGTACATTGATTTTAACAAATTCTTCCCGTGTTTCTGTGTTCGCCATATCGAAGACTGCAAACCGTTTGAAATTAAAAAAGAACGGCAAGACGAATATTTAAAACTAAAAGATGGTCTAACTAAAAAGACAAAACTAAAAGTGTCCAACAAAAGCAAATGTAATAGTTTGAGTGATATACAAAACTCGGATGATCTAGATAATATGATCACAGCGATGTTTAATGACGCGAATACAGACTATGAGATCAGAGAAATTCACAATTACACTATGGCACTCCCCGAAGAATATTGGGGGTCTGGGTCATATGACAAATGGATACGAGTATGCTGGGCTTTGAAAAATACAAACGAAAAATTATTATTAACCTGGCTGAAATTCTCAAGTCAAAGCGAAGATTTTGATTTTAACCACAACGATGCCCTAGAAATATGGGAAGACGGAGAAATGAATGACAGTGAAGGTTATACTTTCAAATCGGTCATTTATTGGTGTAAAATGAGTAATCCCGAAGAATATAAAAATATATACAACAAAACGGTTGATTACTATATTTATTATTCGTTCCGAAACAATACTGAGTGCGATCTTGCAAATACACTACATCAAATGTTCAAGGCCCAGTATGTATGTGCCAGCATTGGAAATAATACATGGTATGAATTCAAACATAATCGTTGGGAAATAAATGACCGAGGCAGCGCGCTTCGTTTGAAAATCTCCACAGAAATGTACAAAAAATATGAAGAGAAATTATTTTCATATCAAAGTTCTGCACTTGCGAATCAAAACAATATGATTCTGAATGTAGAAAAAAACGAACAAGATGAAGATATGAAAATGAACAATATGAGCAACAAAATTGTCGGCGAATTCAAAGACAATCAAAATGATTCTCAGAAAGATTTCATAAAAAAGAGAAATGAAATGAGCGCAACTTGTAAGTTGTTAAAAAAGACAATAACTAAAAACAACATTATGAAAGAGTGTCAAGAACTATTTTGGGACAAGGACTTTTATAACAAACTGGACAAAAATTCATATTTGCTTGGATGTACAAACTGTGTGATTGATTTCAAAGAAAAAACTCATCGGTGTGGAAAACACGATGATTATATATCCAAATCAACAAATCTCAACTACAAATCACTTGATTATTACAAAAAGAACAAGCCAAATATTGTTAAGGAAATCAATGATTTTATGAACCAATTATTTCCCGATATCAAACAAGAAAATACCGGGCAAGTAGACTCGTCGCTACGACGATACATGTGGGAACATTTGGCATCTACTTTACTAGGAACAAACGAAAACCAGACATTTAACATTTACAACGGCTCGGGAGCAAATGGTAAATCTAAATTGGTTGAGTTAATGGGGGTGGTTCTAGGTGAATACAAAGGGACTGTTCCTATTAGTCTTGTCACTCAAAAACGTTCTAATATTGGAGGGACTTCTTCGGAAATCTATAATTTGATTGGAACGCGCTATGCTGTCATGCAAGAACCATCTAAAAATGATAGCATCAATGAGGGTATTGTCAAAGAACTTACTGGCGGTGACCCACTTCAATGTAGGGCGCTCTTCAAAGACAGCGTCACATTTATTCCACAATTCAAACTTGTAGTTTGTACAAATTGCATGTTTGATGTAAAGAGCAATGATGATGGTACATGGAGACGTCTTCGCAAAGTAGATTTCCTTTCTAAATTTACCGCTAAACCTTATAAAGACCCCAAATTTCCATCCGAAGAATATAAATATCAATTTAAGATTGATCAAAAGTTAGATGAAAAATTCAAATCTTGGGCACCTGTGATGTTGTCGATGCTTGTAGATATTGCGTTTGAAACACAAGGTCGCGTTGTTGATGTAGACATGGTTATGGAATCCACCAATAAATATCGTCAAGATCAAGACATTCTTCTAGAGTTTCATAATGCAATGGTCAATCCATATCCGAGTAAAAATGGACACCCTGTAAAACAGAGAGATATTATATCAAAATTCAAAGAATGGTTCTCAAAAATGTATACTGGTACGATTTCACCTCACGGCAAAGAACTCGTTGCATATTTTGAAAATAAATACGGGAAATATCCTAATAATGGATGGGTTGGGTTCAGTTACAAGAGCGAATACACAGATGTTAATGGGTTCGAACCAGAGTGAATACATTATAATTGATTCAAAAATGAGTTTCTGGGAGCTTGTTCTGATATAGTTTGCTTGAGTTTGTATAAACGCATCACAACAAATGCGTATATTCTAGAAAGCATAAGCGGTAACAAAATTAATAATAAATAAACCCACCAATTTTTCCTAACATTCAAACGACCTTGACTTCCTATATATATCACACAGCTAATCAAAGCAACATAATAAATAATGCTAATCGCTGTGTCAATCTTGTCTACATCTTCCATTGCGTCTGTTCTGTAATGAAATTTTCTCGCATTCAAAAAACCCAATTCTGTATTTTTTTTTTCTTTTTTACTCACTTCATTATAAGTGATTAGTGATTGTCTGTATGAATTTAATTGCTTTCTGAGTGCTGTAACGAGCGTGGCATGATCATTACCACCAGTTGCAGTCTCGCTACTACCAGTTGAAACAAGCGTCGAACACACCTCTTTCATTTTCGCATCTATATAGTCCTTTCGTTCCTTTTTGAAATAATTATACAACGATTCGCCATATTTTTCTGTGAGGAACTTTTCTTCTTCGTCAAGCAAATCATTTACATAGTTATTTCCAGTCTCTACCATTTGGTAATACTTTAGTCCATCCGGTATGACGATATTTTCATCTGTACTCAATATATTGTTGTATGACAAATTAGGAGTACCCGAACTATTAAACAAAGACGGACAAGACTCTTTTAAATATTTCGTTTGAGAATCTGCCAATAAATCTTCTAAAAGAGAATCAGGCATTATATTATATATATTTAAAATTATAAATTTCAAATTATATCTGGTATCATTCATTCATAACTTTTAAACATTTGTCACTTATCAAATCGTTTTTCTGATGTAATGGAATGTCATCGTCATTCAGTGATTTGTAATCGCTGTCTCCTTTATTCAAATAATGATGCGATCTTATGTAAGAATATTCATCAAATTTCATATTATCGCGCATCAAAATAACAATCAATCTTCCAACTGTGAATATTACAATACATGCTAATCCAATTCCAATCAAAGCAATATATAAATGAGTGTTCAAAATGTTCATTTTATATAACATTGTCAGTGTCAACAAAATCAAGAAAATAATAATTACGGTTTTTACTATTCCTATCTGCATTTTCATCTTTTCGTCGTAATATTGTCTTATTTCCAGATTTCTTGTTTTATTGTGTAACATTTGTTTCACTTTATCTATATCTGCTTCATCCAGTTCTATATCTTCCTCGACCATTTTTTGAAGCGCATTATTATATGTGTCGTTGTTGACTATATTTGTATGGATATTTTTAGTCTTGATTGCGTAATTAAGTTTATTTTTCAAATCCGCTTTTGACAGCTTTTCATTTTCTACAAATGATTTAGCAATATAGTCTTCTAGTTCGTTCAGTTCAGGGACTGAATATTCTTTACTGTAATAGTCTTGTAGTTCGTCTTGAATCTCAGTAGAATCTAAATATTTGTCGGGTGAAGTGATTTGGGTCTTGAGGGCGTCGAGTTCTGTAATGTACGTTGAAGAGACATCAACCCCTCTGTTCAAATATGGAATTTCTTTAAAGTTATTATAATTAGTGCCTAGTAAAGAAATGCTCATCTTTAATATATAAATTTAATATATAATATATTAAATTTATCTTCCCTGGTATGCTTTAATTTCAGCGTCGCATTTTTCTCTTTCATTTTCATTGTCGCTCTTCTCAATAATATTGCTGACATTGGATTTATTTTGAAACATGAAGTCATATTCGTCAAAATTTATATTATTTCTAAAGAATATTTCAAAGAGTTGGGCACAGATATTAATTACTAAAAACGCAAATAAAATCCCTATTGCCAAAATAAATATTGTGTCAGTAACCAAAAACTTGAATCTTTTGTTCAAATACGTCAAACATATTGTTAGAATAGACGCAAGAACAATGTAAAGTAATATTTTCTTCTGAGCTTTGTATTTTTTATAATAATATGTAAGAATTTCTTTTTGTCTTATACGATTGTCGACATCTTGTAGTAGTTCTTTGTTCCTAGTTTCAAATTTTTGTTTTTTACCTTGGACGTAATAATCTACCGCCTTTTGATTACGATACATGTCAGCGGTTTTGTTATACGACAATGATATGTTAGACACATCTATCTCTTCTAGTCTATCTATATTTGATACATCAAAATTAGTTGACTTTGTAATAATACTAAACAAATTTGTTTTAATACCTCCAACATTAGCAGCGTACCGACTGCCTACTCCCCCATCATTATAAAGCTCTTGATTATAAAGCTCATCGTCTAATATCTTATCAAGCATTTCGTTGCGAACATCGAATGATGATAATGCGTGATTTTTATTAATAGATTCACTCTCCAAATTATCTGTAATATTTACAGTAGGCATTTAATTTGCAATATATTATATGTATATATAAACTATTTTTTCATATAATTGAACATAAGCATTGTAGCACCAATAGCTCCGATTCCCATAAGCGCCATACCATGTTGAGATTGTTTTAACACAATTTTTGCGTCATCTGTTTGCGCGTCTATTATTGTTTTTTTCCCTTTGTTTTCTGTTGCCTTCTCATATAGTTCATTGTATTCGCTAATAGTTTCTTTGAGATTTTCTATACTCTCCTGGGTTCCATTCAACATTTCCAATTCATTCTCATTCAATTCATTGAATTTTTCAATCATATCTGCAAATATATCTCGGAATGTATTTCTGTCAGCCTTGAATTGTTCAACTGCTCCCGAAAATACGTGTTTTTTATCGCATGTAGCATCGCTAAAATCGTTGCTTGGATTCTGTGTAAGTTTGGTATTGTAATAACCAATATTAGTCATAGACACATCTTCCGGGTTTGTCATACAAGCACCATAATTAGAGTTAAATGCGTTTTTTTGGAGCTTTAATGTGCCGGCGCTATCACTGCCGACACATGCAGAATCAGACGAAGGATAAACGTCTTTTAACATGTCTGCGTTGAGATAAGTTTCACTCCCACTCGATTGTTGTACAAATTTAGCAATGATGTTGGTATCAGCATTATTAGCAGTAACCCCGCTGTAACAATAATTATCATATTCATAATATTTAGAGTTGCTATTATTTGTTGTGTACAATTTATCGGACGTGATATTGTGAGAGACGCCCGCCGAATCTATGTACAAACTTTTATTCACTTTGTCACCAACGTTTTTGCCATTATTATAAAGATGTACAACTTTAGTTCTCTTGCTCCATTCAACCGTGGGGTCTAAGTTTCCTTTCATATCGGTGGAGGCGCCACCATCAATTTGCTTACCGAGAGCCAATTTGTAATCTAATTTAAGTTTTTTGCCTTTGATGTATATCCGAAAGTATGGTGGGTCGCTGTACAAAACATAACTAGAATCGTCGGGTTCGTCGTTGCCAATATCTTCTAAATATTCCATCGTGTTACCAGCATCATTATGACCTGTGTACTTTGTTGTCAAATCTTGAACACCTTTTGAAACACCTTTTGAATAATTAAACATTACAAGATTGCTAATACTAGGAACAGAAACATCATCAGACATCTTATAAGTAGAATCCTTATTATTCTTCATTCTTAACATGACATAGCAGGTATTACTATCATCATCGTCCGTATATTCCAATACAACCGATTTATCAAAATTAAATTTGCTTGATTTACAAGCCGCCCCGCCCTTCGCTTCCGATAGCGAAAAAAAATCATTGATATTAGAGTCTGTACCATCGCCTTTACCAGAATTATACTCACCAGATTGTCCACAAAAATATGACATTACAATATTTGGATCAGTCGTCGTTCCGTCTGGCTGATCGCACGTTGCGTTTTTAGAAACATAATTTCCGCCAGAAAAATTATTTTCCAAATAATCCCCCAGAGTTAGGTCTGGATAACGGAATGCGTCGGCAAATACACTTATATCATAGTCAGTGTCACTGGGTCCAGCGATAATTGAAGGTTTGCTTGGGTGTAATTCACTTGCGCTTTTAATATCAACAAAGCCTTCTATATTTTTGAACGGTTCGCTTATTTTCAGCGACTCTTCATTAATAGATATGACTCCACCATGGCTGCCGCTGTTAGCTTCAATTACATTCGCCATTGTATTATATTTATCCATGAATGTGCTTATTATATTTGGTTCCGACTTTTTATTAATAAAATGATTATTTTCATAATATTTATACAGATTATCATTTTTGATATCAGAATAATCCAAAGTTGGTATAAGAGCACCGGTATCTTTGTAATACCTCAAATTCTTAAATAGTGATAAAAAAATTTCTCCTAGTCTTTTACTATCATTACTAGATGATGTTGCAAGACCCGAATAGTAATTCATTATAGCAAAGAAATATGAGTCGCCGAATTGTAGTGTTTTTCCATAGGTATTCCAATGTTTAAAAATTGTTATTGGAGTGCTAGTATTCGGTAAACTGTTTTTAAAATAAATAATATTATTGTTCTGGTTCTTTATTTCTAAGAATCTTCTATAGTATTCTTTCTGAGAAATCAAAAGATTATGATAATAATGCATAACGCCATTTTGTCCATTATTCCCGGTAATAAATTGTGATGTGATTTGTTGCCTTTTATGTAGAATTTTGGAAATGCGTGTATTTACAAAGGGTCTCGATCCAGATGTGGCGTCTACGAACAACTGATTGTATATTTCACCAAAATCTATGTCGAAAAAGGTTTTACTTTTATTTTTATAACTTTCGCCGTATTCAATGCGTTGCTTTAAAGTCCCTGTGCTCAAAATGAGAAGGTTGTCATAGATGAACAATTCATTCGAATCAAAATTAATTTGTCTCAAGAAATCTTTTGTCTTGCAGTAATCAATGTGGACCTTGGCATAATTGTAATCAAAAAACACATCCACATGCTTTTTGATGTTATTGTAATTATTCTGGAAATATTTGAATATGTCGACTAGGAAGAATAATATATCTGCATTTACCTCAATAAGCGAGAGGTTATAGACCTCCTGGAAACCGTCTTTGGTTGCTGCGATTTCGGTACTTAGTTTGTTTAATTGTTGTACCACCTTATTCGCAAGGTCGTCAGCAAACATCATTGTTTCGCTGTTTGTTGCATTCCCATATACGTTATTCAATCCAATTTTTAAATAATTTTCGGTAAAATTTTTGTATAAAAGGGATAAATTAGTATATAGTCCATTGGCATATTCAAAACAATACATTATATTTTTCAAATCATTTTCGTACTTTGCTACAATGTGATTGTAGGCGTCGCTCCCATTATTTTCGTAAATATAATTTAGCACACTTTTTATGTAGACGATAATATTTTCAAACGACGTAGATGATTGTAACATATTATTCAATGTGGCTATTTTATCGCCAATAGAATCGGTTGAAAATCCTTCCATTACAGAAGAAGATTCAGAAACTGGGACAATATTGAATATTGTGTTACTCTGTTGCGATTCATCTTGAAAATTTTTTGAAACAACCTTATTATTTGACGATACAATCATTTTTTTCTTAGGATTCAGAAAACTCGACATGTTTACATCAAGTGCTCCGGATCTACTGGTTTCTTGTGGAGGATAAGAGTATTTAACCATACGATTAAATACACCATCATTTGGAATAACGCGAAATACTGTTTTGTTTGGACTGTTCTTTTTAATTATGACCCCCCCACCATATTCCGAAGTATTTATGTAACCATAGATTGTAGCGGAGTCACCCTCGGATGCAATTGCTCCTATATGTGCTCTTGAAAAATTATACGAATTTGTTTCGCTTAGGTTATCCTCTGTATAATTACTTTTATCAAAATAAGATACAACAATGTCGTTTGTTTGTGGCGACGACGACGAATTTGATAGTTCGTTTTCGCTTGATTTGATAAACATCAATATTCCGTCGACATATGGATCTGTCAAATCCCCGATATTTGATTTGTTCATATATTTCAATCTATATATTGTTTTTGCGACTAACTGCTTACTTGAATTATATTCTTCTATGACATGAAACAATTTGCATCTTATTTCGAGATTTCTTGTAATAAAGTCGCTATATTTTGGATTGGCTAATGCGTTGTTGCCCTCATAAAGTTGTGGGTCTTTTATTATAGTATAAATTTCTGAATTTTCTTTTGATTCATCTGATTTATAATCATGAGTTGCGGTTGTCAGTTCTTTACCCCAGTTGTAAACACTATCATTGACAACCGCTGTGCTATTATCATTAAACCCTATAGAAACCTTAAGAGCGTTTGGTAAACTTTGTTCTAGAAATGAATCATTTAACTTTTTCAAAACGTAGACATCGCTGTCAGAATTATTACAATTCTCAGAAATCAAACTATTTGTGCTGTCTGGAAAAATACAATTCTCATTTTGCTTTATCAAATATTCGTCAGAAACAGAATCTGGCATGTCGGCTGGCACTGTATTATCGTCGCACTCTTTGCATTCTGTTAATGTAATGCTTCTATTATTGTAAGTTGATGAATTTTTGTCAAAACTCAACCATTTTTGAGTCTCTTTATTTTTGAATAAAAAGGGCATAGTGTTATTATATTAAATATATATATAATTATCTTTATCAATAATTATTGGCATTGTAATTATTAATAAGGATAATTAGTTGTTCGCATTGCGGTATTTCTTCATTTTGATTTACATGAACCGCTGCCTAATTCAGTTATTTTGATAGTATTTATTCCATTTCCCACAAAAGGGTTCAAATTATCATCCTCCTCACCATCAATTAGTATGGTAATCTTATTATTCTTACTGGTACTACCATAGAAACCAACATAATTATCACTAAATGAATCCTCTTTTATTTGATAAAGACTTCCATCCATCAATGTTGCTAAATACGCGGTTGGAATAGCGTTAAACTCTACCGTTCTCAATCTATCAGTAACCTCATTATCGGGAATCTTGTCAAAAATATAGCAATCGCAAATAGAGTAGCCATTTGAATCAGTTCCTCCTTCAATACCGTAATATGGTTTATTTTTCATTTTTGCTCTGGCACTACACTGAAACAAATTGTCCATATTACAATCGTCTTGAATGCTGATATCTGGTGTAACACCCACATTGTAATATTTTAGGATATTGTTTTCGGCGGATTCATAATTAAGGTCACCCAACCCAACTTGATATAGTTTGTTTGTTTCGGCGACGGATGCAACATTGCCCGCTTGATATTTTACATCCGTGACAAATGCCAAGTCCGGCCCAATATTTATAACACTATTGACCGAACTATCGTAATCATTTGCGTTTGGTGTTTGTATAAGTATACCTTTTTCATTTATCACATAACCCTCTCCACCGGTAATGGACTCCCGTTGATCCGCAAGATTACTTGTTCCTTCCATGAATTCGATTACTTCTCTAAATTGTTCCATTTTTGCCTTGAATGATGTCTTAGCAGTTTGATAATTCGCGAATGCCAACTTAAATGCTTCTACTTTATTTCTATCATATGTAATGTTAGACATATTATATATAATAGATAAATATTATTGTATATTTTGTTCAATGTAAAATTTTAGGTTTTTAACAATATAGAAGAAAACAACCAATGAAAATAAAACCAATATTGATTTTGAAAATATATTCATGTCTTTATTATCTTCAATAATGCTAAGAAATAACGCAACGCCAATAAACAAGAAAATAATAATCCATACCATTAACATAGAATATGTATTAGTTTTCTTTGAATTTGATAGTTTCGCGTCAGTCGCTTCGTATCTTGAAACCAATGTTTGTAGTTCTTGGTTTGTCTCATTAGATTTTTTCAAATCTTGATAAAATTTATTATAAGAACCGTCAAGCTTACCAATAGTATCAGAATCAACAATAATATCAGAATCAACGATCGTACTAACATCAAGTCCTCGTAGAAATATTGATATATCGGTTTTTGCGGTTTGGGCATTATTAAATAATCCCTCATAATCTTCATAAGCATTCTGATTGTTCATACACGCATCAATCTGTTCTATATAACCTTGATAAGCGTTCAGAGAAGCATCTACAATCTCAATATGATCGTTATTAATCACACTCATTATATAATAAAAAATATTTTTTAAAATGTGTATACTTTTAATATATCAAACTAGATTTTCCAGATAATTGTGGGGTCGAATCAGAACTAGATGCTATTGTTTTCATGTAAATAAGGACTATGAGTGCAAATATGACAAGTAGTTTAAATATCAAATAAAAATATTTATGGACTAAATTTATTTCTGTTGATTTACTTTGTTGTTCGTATGTGTCTTTTTTAGTTTCTATGGGAGATTCATGTTTTGAATTCACGTATTTTGAAATATCGTTCAGTAAACTGGTATTCAAAAAGGCAATATCTTGTTGGAGACGATATGCTGAATCAGTATTCATAGAAGAGTCCAGGTCATTTATACTGGTATCAATATAATCGTAAATCTCTTCAAATTCTTTTTTATTGTAGTGTGTCAGTATAACACCACTTATATCGGAAACAAAGTTTCCTTCCATTATTCAATTATAATAAACACACATTTAAATTACACAGATTCTGTAAAATGTATTCTTGAATGAAATCTTTTCATATCTCGTGATTTCGCACAAGTCACCGGGTCGCATTAATATTGCCTTTGCTACAGGATCAAACATACTTATTTCAGGAAATTGCGAATCGTTTGAAATATTGTATTTTTTCATAATAGTTTCTTTTTGTTCTTGTGTCAATTTTACATGGCCTGGAACAAAACCATGTTCAATCACATTATATTGTAATGACGCAAGATCATACAAGACGCAATACAAACCATACTTTTCCCACATTTCTCTAACAATGTTCATGTTCGTATCGTTCACATTTGTGGTCACAATAATTAACGAGCAAAGTTTTTTGTCTTTATCGTCGTAATCGTAGTATTCATCAATAACATCTCGTAAAACTGCCTTTTTCATAGCTTTGTTAACATAATAGATAACCGAACAAGTTTTTTCTTCGTCTTTGTCGTTTTTCTTAGATTTTACCTCAAAATTTAGTTGACTAATTGATGCTTGCGAACTTTGCTCATTGCTTGCCTGTTCCATAGCGCTTATTTCCGCAATCGTAAAATTTTCATACTTCAATGTGTCATACCCCAGATTTTTCAAATATTTCAATAGCGTTTTTCTAGAATTGTAAATTTCATTAAGAGTGTTGCTTTTTTGAAGGCTCATGGTTTTATATATCTTAAACATATTAAAATGGTTAAATCAATTTTTTCTTGAATTATAATTTAAGGTAATTTGTTGACCTGAAGTGGCGAATTTGACTGTTTATTTTCTTTTTCTTTTTCTTCTTTTTCTTCTTCGCGGGGTATGCGTTCACTCGTAAAGGCATATCGCGGCGAACCGGCTTCGTTGTTATATACGGGACTTTCCGGAATAACCATTGGTGATATAGATTCATATGATGGTTTTACTTTTTCCACTTCTTCTTCTGTTTGAGGAGATTTATTATTATCACCATTTGTATGTAGATCATTTTCTGTGTTATCATAAATAGACTCAATCTTCACAATGTCAAATGGCATCTTCCACCCCATGGCTTTAGTTTGTGTATTAAAAAAATAGTATCTTCCCGGAGTGTTTTTGCTTTCTTTCACGATCCATGGTTCGTTTAATATCATATCCTTTTCAGCACGAATCAATTCATCTTGTTGTTCGCCGTCATTTGCTTGTGATAGTTTATCTTCAACGCTATCATATTCATTCAAATCTATTGGCTTGTTGATTGGAATATTGGATTCGTTAAAACGTCTGATTTTATCCACGAGAATGCTCCAATTATTCGGAATTTTGTTTATTTTCAAACTTTCAGTCAAAATATATGGCGATATATTGTATTTTACAATGTCGTTTTCACTCCACCCCTTTGGTAAAAACTTTGGTGGTTGCTCTTCAAGACGTTCGTCATATGTAAAAAAACTTTCTGTCGGTTCACCCGTTTCATCCATAATAATAGAATGATAAGAATCGCTCATTTTATCAAAACTCCAAGGATCAATATTGACATGTTTATTCATTCTGTCTCTGAACGAATCCTGCGGAACGATTTTTAAACCTTCACCATCTTCGTCCACGTTGATGTCCATGACAGACATTTCCTCCTTTTTGGCATGAACCGCGGCTTCATAATTGATAGAATTCCTTACATTCATCTCGTGAATATTTTCATTTGTAATTAATCGCATTTGAACATTCATGGATGATAATTCTTGTAGTAACAATTTAAAACAATAAGGCACTTCAACAATGGTAAATTCTTTTCCAAATTCAGTCATTTTCACACCAGTCAACTGTTCTTTGTTTTCGGGGTTGTATTTAACGGGTCCATCAACTAGCGGACTAAAAAAATTATTGCTCTCCTTATCATATATTGCGATTGTTCCGCTGTGAGTACAAATCGCCATCTTGTATTTGTCGCCTCTTTCCATCAACGAGTCTTTCAAGAAATGAGAACAACCATGCCCAATTACGCCGTCGCGTTCCATTTCACCGATGCGAAGACCGCCATCATTTGCCCTACCGTGATTGGTTTGTCTGGTAAGAAGACTCCTCGGACCTCTACCTCTGTAATTTATTTTGTCTTTTACCATATGTTTCAATCTCATATAATATGTTGGTCCCATAAAAATGGAGTGTTCTACCATTTCTCCTGTCATACCGTTGTACAAGTATTCGTTGCCAGAACTATGCATTCCATTATTCACCAAATGTTTTTGAATCTTTTGAATTTTGAAGGATTCGGTAGTAAATGGGGTTGAATCCATCACATAACCCAGATCTACTCCCAATTTACTCATGATTGTTTCAATGAGTTGTCCAATTGTCATGCGGGACGGTATAGCGTGGGGATTAATTATTAAGTCTGGTTTCAACCCGTCTTTTGTGAATGGCATATCTGCTTCACGAACAATTTTGCCAATCGTTCCTTTTTGCCCGCACCTAGAACAAAATTTGTCTCCCACACTTGGAAGTCTTCTTTCACGAATACGAACTTTTGCAATTCGCTTGCCTTCAGCTTCTTGTGTAATATACGTCTTGTCGACTACACCCAGCTGCCCTTTTTTCGGAAACACCGAAGAATCAACGCGTTGATCTGGATTACTTTGAGAGTAACTCACTCTTCCAATCATAACTTTCTTATCGTCCATTTCAACACCTTCGTTTATAATACCAAATTCATTCAAATGGTTATAATCGTATCCTGGTTTCACGTCAATGTCAATTTCATCATTTATATCCTTCAATACTGTATTTGTATCGCTCATACCTATAGTGCTCGTTTCTTCATATGCTTCGTATGAAGTGTAGTATGTTGTGTGAAACAATCCACGTTGCAATGATCCTTCATTCATCAATATTGCGTCTTCAACATTATATCCATTATAACTCATAATTGCAACAATTACATTTTCTCCATAAGGATGTTTCTCTTCGTGTATATACTTGAACATCTTGCTACGAACAATAGGATTTTCTCCATAGTTCAAAACAACGCCCATTTTGTCAATTCTGTTCAAAAAGTTACTGTGATACAAAGAAACCGCCTGCTTCGACTGACCACAACTAAATAAGTCACGGGGTAACTGATTGTGTTCGGGGAAAATTACCTGACTACCCATGACACCAAACATCAGCGATGGGTGTATTTCGCAGTGAGTATATTTGGTTTGTACTCCTTCCATAACATGATGCGCGTGCATACAGACCAAATATTTATCTTCTTCGCTTTTATCAACAAAATCTACAATAGCACCATGACCGCTTTTCCCTTCCTCTAAAATTTCATCAAACGAAAAGTCAATAAATTTTTTGTTATTAGAAACCTCCTCTGCTGGTTTGTCTGAGTTACCGTAAATGCACTGTTCCCAAGTAAATTTTCCATTTTCAATTAAATTTCTCAGTTTATTTGTGACATAACTCAATGACTTTTTTTGGATGTATAATAATGGTCTCATCAAACGCCCTTCATCGCAATAAATAAAAATATGATTGTCTCTGTATTCAAATGAAATGCTTACATAAATTGGTATATAATTACATCGCCTTGCCAATAAAAACAACTCTTTGAATCTTAGCGGGTCGTTTGTCACCCCTATGATTTTGCCATTTACAAATACTTCGGAATATTTTTCCACTTCATGAAGATTGCAATTTTCAATATTTATTAGTTTGATTAAAATATTTGATTTTCCACTCTCCTCTTTCTGTATATTCATATTTTTGAACATCCAATCAATTAACTGACCTTCATCAACATGATGACTTATTTTTGTCATCATTGCCATATGTTTGTGAAATCCTACATTTCCACCATCTGGCGTATCAACCGGGTCAATGATCCCCCATTGAGAACCGTGGAGTAAATGCGGACCGACAATATTGGCACCTTCATTCATATTTAGGTTTAATTTACGAAGATGTGACAAGAATGAGTTATAAGAAAGTCTGTTCAGCGGTTGAATCACGCCGATTTTTTTAGTATGGGATGCGCTACCCCAGTTACCCTTGAACGCTTTTTTGAAACCTTGAAATATTATCTTGTCTTCAAATACCTTACTGTAATTATTGAAAAATAAATACTTGAAACTTTCTTCCGGCGAAGCTTCATCGTTTCCTTGGTATCTGCTTTGGTTAAAATAGTATTCTTCTTCAAATTTCAAGTAATATTGTTTGTACATTATATTTGCGTATTCGCTGAATAATTGTTTCATCATATTACCACTTGTTTCTACTCGCTTAAACTTGTAGTGGTCGCGGTCAGTTGCAGGACTTTCTCCAAGTATCACTTTCAACAGTTCAAATACCATATAACCAAGATAGTGGGCTTTTGACATATGGTTAGACACACCAATGTGCGGGAGCAAATAATCAGCCAATATTAAGTGAACACCGACAGTGGTTTGTTCCTTTGTCAATCTAGAAATAAAATAAATAGCGTCGATTTGATTGTAGATGCCCATAGAATCCATTACGCTCGGGCGGAGTAAATTCAAATACTTCGCCTTATTATTTGTCTCAATGTTTCCTAATATTGTTTCTAAAATTTCCTTATCGCTTGTCAGTCCCAACGCTCGGAACAAGACAAAAATCGGGATGGACTGCCTAACGTTTGGTATGAAGATTCGCAATTGCTCATTGTGTACTTCTTCCTTTTGCATGATTCTACGAATTGCTAACGTTCTCTTTGGCTTTGATTCATCGTTTGATATTGAACGTATTTCCACACTATAATCGTGCATATCATCTTTGACTTCGCGAATATAGATCATGTTATTTGAAAAAACCTCCTGCGGAACAAGCACTTTTTCTTTTCCATCAATAATAAAGTATCCGCCATAATCATGTTTACACTCACCTAAACTGTATATCATTGATGGATTCATTCCGCGCAAAAGACACAAATTGGATTGTAACATTATTGGAAATGTACCAAGATAGTGGTTTTTAATTGTTTTAGTGTCTGCTATTTTATCATTTGTATCTAATTTACCGTCAGGTTTCTTTGAATAAGAAGTAAATTCCACTTCAATGTTACAATGTATACTCACACCATACGTGATATTTCGTAATCGCGCGACATTCGGAAACATTAATTTCGATTCAGAATCTTCAAATAAAACCGGTTTGCCATAAAGTATTTCATCACCATTCTTCCCGCCGAAGTACATTTGCATTGTATGTTCAAATAATTGTGCGTGTTGATCATATCCGGTACTAAACTGAATTGGATTCAGGTCATTGAACGTTTTTTTTATTTGATTTTCATAAAAGTCGTCTACTGATTTCACATGATGTTCAACAAATGAATTCCCTTTGAAGTATTTATCAATTATATCAAAATGTATTTTTTCGACATCCATATTTATTTGTGCCATATGTTATTACTATAAAGTAATATTTATATTATAAATGAAAATCACAAAATATATAATTTTGTGATTTTCCTATTTTTGAGCTTGGAACATTATCAGACCAAAAAAGACAAAAATAAGAAGAATCGGGATGAGAACAATAAACCAAGACAATTCTTTGTATCCCGTCTTACAGAAAAGGTCTAAAACAAATGTCCAAAATAATACATAAATTGCGTTAAAAGCGAGGACCATTGTTTTGCTAGCAATAGAGCATTTGTAAGTACCAATACAGAGAGTGTTGTCATCTCCATTCAGGTTTTGAATTCCTAATAAACCGAGAGCGAATGCTGATATCACAAAGTAAATCATTGAGGGTGAACATATTTTTTTGATATCAAACGAATATTTCAAATGTTTAGCCATAATAATATTACTTGACATTTTATTATAAAGTTTAATTAAAATATTTTTG
>Ga0115001_10000213_pt1 | contig 40813 bp, 45 predicted proteins | sample ArcticOcean_MG_C_12_FD_89869 | JGI IMG/M metagenome (GOLD analysis project Ga0115001, IMG submission 89869) | Marine microbial communities from western Arctic Ocean - ArcticOcean_MG_CB8_130 | ecosystem: Environmental > Aquatic > Marine > Oceanic | place: Arctic Ocean: Canada Basin | collected... | reverse complement strand
TCTTCCTATAGAGCCGTGGTAGACCACCACGTTGATAGGCTGGATGTGGAAGCGCAGTAATGCGTGTAGCTGACCAGTACTAATAGCTCAATTGGCTTGATTTATGCACTGAAAAAAATTTAAGTGATTTTAAAGATAATTGATATTTTATTTTATAACCCCAGTCTAAACCACTGGGGTTTTTTTTGTTATTTTCTTTACCGTTCAACTATTGAACGTTATAAATGTTCAAAATATGAACACATGAAAAACAATAAAACCGATCATTTTGAGGTGTTAAGAAAAATTCAACAAAAACCTAAATCCACCCAAAGAGAATTAGCTGAAGAATTAGGATTCAGTTTGGGTAAAATTAATTATTGTTTAAAAGCGCTAAAAGATAAAGGTTTAGTTAAAATAGAAAATTTCACTAAAAATCCAAATAAAATTAACTATATATATGTCCTGACCCCAAAGGGAATTACTAAAAAAACAAAACTTACAATTAATTTTATGAAAACCAAGATAAGAGAGTACGATGAACTCAAATCAGAATTAAATGAAAAAAAATAAAAAGTTAAATTAAAAACTTATGAAAATTTTAGATGAAATAAAATACAAAATAATAAGAAATAATTTAAATATTTCAGTTATAGGCCTTGGTTATGTTGGATTACCAGTAGCTTTCTTTTTTTCAAAAAAATTTAATGTAAAAGGTTTAGATATAAATAAGAAAAGAATATTAGATTTAAAAAATAAAAAAGATAATAACAAATCTTATCAGCGTCAAGAATTAGATAATTCTAAAATTATATTTACTTCAAACTATAATGATATTGCTGACTCTGACATAATAATAATGACTTTACCAACACCAATAAATAAAAAAAAACAAACTAATCTAAAATTTATTTATAACTCTCTTAATTCAATTATAAAAATTGGAATAAAAAATAAGATCATAATTTTAGAAAGCACAGTATTTCCAGGTGCATCAGATGATCATTTTATAAAGTATTTAGAAAAAAAATCTAAACTATTAATAAATAAAGATTTTTTTTATGGTTATTCTCCAGAAAGAATAAATCCAGGTGATAAAAATAATAAATTTAACAATATATCTAAGGTTGTAGCTGGTTCAAACAAATTAGTATGTGATTTAATTTTTTTTTTATACAAAAAAGTTGTAAAAAATGTTTATAAATCTTCCTCAATTTTATGTGCGGAAATTTCTAAAATTGTAGAAAACACTCAACGAGATTGGAATGTTGCTTATGTAAATGAAATAGCAATTATTTGTGATAAGTTTAAGATAAAATCTTCCGAAGTATTAAAACTATCATCTACAAAATGGAATTTTTTAAATTTTAAGCCTGGTTTAGTTGGTGGTCATTGTATAGGTGTGGATCCTTACTACTTATTTTATGCTGCAAAAAATGCAGGCTATAATCCCAAAACTTTATTAGCTGGGAGAAATGTTAATGAGCATTTTCCTAAATTTTTGGTAAAAAAATTTTTATCCTATTTTAAAAAAAAAAAAATTAAAATCCTTTTAATGGGAGCAACATACAAAGCAAATTGCAATGATTTAAGAAATAGCAAATCTTTTGATTTGCGTAGCGAGTTATTAAAAAAAAAATGTAAGGTAGATATTTATGACCCAAATATTGAATTAGTCTCTTATAATAGGGTTAAATTTACTAAAAAACCTAATAAAAATTATTACGATGGAATAATAATTTCAGTTGACCACTCTTTTTTCAAAAATATGGGCCATAAAAAAATTTCATCTTTTGGAAGAAAAGATTGTAAAATTTTTGACATAAAAAAAATTTTTCCTCCAAAAAAAAATATTATTCAATTATGATAAAAATCTACACTTTAAATTTTCTTATAATAGACATTAATGAATAAAGAAAATAAGAATAACTCAATATATGGTCTACCGGAAGAAATAAAATTTTGTAAAAGCTGTATTATGTCAAATCAAAGACCCTCTTCAGTCATAGAATTTAAAAATAAAGGAGAGTCAAAAAAAGGAATTAATATTGATAAAGATCTAATATGTGATGCTTGTAAATATCATCAAATAAAAAAATCAATCAATTGGCAAGAAAGAGAGAAACAACTTTTTAAGTTTTTAAAACAATTTAAAAAAAATAATGGAGAATATGATTGTATTGTTCCAAGCAGTGGTGGAAAGGATAGCTCATTTGCAGCCCATACATTGAAATATAAATATGGTATGAATCCTCTAGCTGTTACCTGGGCCCCAAGTATGTGGACAGATATTGGACTTCAAAATTTTAATAATTTATCTAGAGTTGGAGGCATTGATAGTTATCTTTGCACACCAAATGGTAATTTACATAGCTTTCTTACTAAAGAGGCATTCTTAAATCTTGGTCACCCTTTTAATCCATTTATACATGGGCAAAAAGTTGTAGGTCCAAAAATTGCCTCCCAACTTAATATTAAACTTGTAGTTTATGGTGAAAACCAAGCAGAGTATGGTAATGATATAAAAGAAAACCACTCTTTTAATATGAATAGTGATTTTTTTTCAATTGAAGATAATACTAATATAGAAGATATAAACATAGCCGGAAGTCCAATCAAGGAATTAATAAAAAAATCAAAGTTTAAGATAGATGATTTTGCATCATATATTCCTTTAAAAAAATCCTTACTCAAGAAAAAAGATATTTCTATGATATATTTAGGCTTTTATGAAAAATGGGATCCACAAGAATGTTTTTATTATGCAGTAGAAAATACTGGATTTAGACCAGCCAAAGAAAGATCTGAAGGAACTTATTCAAAATATACAGAAATAGATGATAAGATGGTTCCTTTTCATTTTTATACTATGTTTATTAAGTTTGGAATAGGAAGAGCAACATACGATGCATGTCAGGAAATTAGAAATGAAAAAATAAATCGTAAAGAAGCAATAAAATTAGTATCAAAATTTGATCATGAGTTTCCTAAAAAGTATTTTAAAGAATTTTTAGATTATATTAAAATTTCAGAGAATGAGTTTTTTAAAAAGATAGATGAAATGAGATCCCCACACTTGTGGGAGTACAAAAACTCAAATTGGATTTTAAAAAAAAATTGTTTTAATACATAAAAATGAGAATAATACCACGTCTAGATGTAAAAAATGAAAAGGTTATCAAAGGGATTAATCTTGAGGGGTTAAGAGTTGTAGGAAACCCTTTATCATTAGCAAAAAAATATTATGATGAAGGAGCAGATGAGTTAATCTATATTGACTGTGTAGCAAGTCTTTATGGTCAAAATAATTTGGCAGAAATTACTTTAAAGTCTACAAAAAATATATTTATTCCATTTTGTGTCGGTGGCGGCGTAAGATCACTTCTGGATGCAGAAAAGTTATTTAAAAATGGTGCTGACAAAATTGCAATTAACACAGCCGGCATAGAAAACACTGGATTGATAGAGGGTTTGATTAAAAAATTTGGGAGTCAAAGCATAATATTGTCTGTTCAGGCAAAAAAAACGGGTCTGAATTCGTGGAAGGCTTATAAAAATTTTGGAAGAGACGATTCAGGTAAGGATGTAATAGATTGGATATTAGAAGCCAGTGAATTGGGTGTGGGAGAAATTTTATTAACTTCAATTGATGCAGAGGGCTTGGGTGAGGGCTTTGAAATAGAACTATATAAAAAATGTACAAGACTTATCAAGACACCTATTATTGCAAGTGGAGGGTTTGGTAAATTAGAACATATAAAAAAATTAAAAGAAGAAACAGACATAGATGCTATAACTGTATCTCAAGCAATACACTATAATAAGTTTACATTAAAAGAGATAAAAGAATATTGTATTAAAAACAATATCGATGTCAGAAATTAAAATTCGTTAGTATCAAATCTAGGTAATTCAAATCTTTGTTTTAAATCATTTAAATTTGCTTTTTGTGAATTAACCGCAAAAGCATAATCTATTTTTTTTTGTTTAAGAAATTTGATTGTATCTTTTTTATATGTGTATTTTCTTCCATATGGATAACAAAACAAATTTATTTTGTTATTTGTAATTTTTTCTAAATAAAGTTTTGATTTAAAAATTTCATCTTTTTGCTCTGTTGCGTTCATTTTTGAAAATAGTTGATGTGAATGACCGTGAGAACCAACAATCATACCAAGCTTTAATAAGTGATTGATATCAGACTTATTCATATAAAAATTGTCAACTTTTTCATTAATATTAAATTTTTTCATCATTTTGTTTAAAATTTTAGATCTTATATTTTTATCAAGTAAATAATTCATATTTTTTTTTAATATTATATTAGCTGAATTGTCACTATTAAAACTATACGCTTTTATAAATTTTTTTGTATTTTTTAGTTTAAGCTCACTAATATTTTTTTGATAAAGTTTATCTCCCTCTAAATATTTTAATAATTTTTTGCTACCTACCTTTCCTATCAATAGGTGAATTTTGTGAACATCTAAAAATTTCCTTTCAATAAGTGGCATTGTAGCAATAAAAAAAATTCCCATCATTTTTCTTTTTGCAAGTTCTTTAGCAGCAAAAATTTGTTCTTTAAGGCCATCATCAAAAGTTAAGAGGTATTTATTTTTATTATTTTCAAATTCGCTAAAATTTTTAAATATTCCCAGGTCTTTTTCAAATAAATTAAGCTGTTTCACAAAATGATCTTTTTTTAAGTATGTTTTAAAAAAAGGATATTTTTTTTTAAAATTTCTTATGTAATGGTACATTATGATTTTCATTTATAACCAATTTTGATAAATTAACTTTATACTTTCACTACTGTTTTTATTTTTTATTAAATAATTTTTAATTAACCCGTCTTTTAAATTTTTATTTAGAATTTTAATAGATTTTTCATTAAAATCTTTTTTTTTATAAAATCTAGTTTTTTTTGAGAAATTTTTTTTTTTGATTTTGACTTTTTTTAAATTTAAAATTATTTTTTTATAATATTTAAACATTTTTAAAATTAATTTATTTCCTATGTCATGCACATTATCAGTGGCTTTAATATCTGGTCTAATTTGATGTATAATTTCACCAGTATCTATTCCTGAATCTAAATACATAAATGTTATACCTACATATTTAAGCTCTTTATTAATAAATGGGAATATATTTGTTCCAGAACCTCTGTAATAGGGACTCAATCCCAAGTGTACATTAATTATTTTTCTTTTAAATTCTTTTATGATTTTGCCCTTTATTATTGATGATCCATATACAACTATTAAGTCTGGTTTTATTTTTTTAATTTCATTTAGGCATTTATTGGTTGAAATAAAGCCAATTTCATATTTTTTGCTAACACTTTGATTTCTTTTAGAAAAGTATTTTTTTTCATACTTTTTCCGTTCATTAAAATATTTTTTTTCAAGCAGTGTTTTCTGTTTAATCTTATGTTCATTTTTTTTTTCTATATATGTCTTAATTATTTTAATTTTTGATGATTTTGATAGATAGTCTATAAATGCCAAATGCCTATATTGATTTGAAGTAAATATAACTATTTTAATCATTGTTTTTTTAGTTTCCTAATATTTTCAACAAAAATATTTATATTTATTAATTGCCACAGATGAAATGAATTATGAATTTTTTTATTTATAAAATTTTTGTTAAATTTGATAAAATATTTTTTTTTTATTTTTTTTATTTTTTTGAGTTCTTCTATATTTTTTAATATCCATTTTTTGTTTTTTAATAAAATTTTTTTTTCATCTATATTATTAGATCTTTTTTTTTCTTCAAAAATAGATTTTGGCATATGTTTGTTTATTAAATTATAAAGTGGAAATTTTGGCCAACCATCTTTAAATCTATCTTTAATTTTTAAAGCTAATGCATATTCTACTAAATTATGATCAAGAAATGGAAACCTTAATTCTCTAGAGTGTCCTGCACTGATACGATCATGAAATCTTAAAACTCTGGGCAATTTATTGTAAAAGATATTGAAAAATTCAATTGTTTTCAAATTTGTTTTATATTTTTTTATTTTGATAGAAGAATTAACAACTTTACTAACATCTGTTGACCCACCAAAATTATTTTTGATTAAAATATCAGCTGTTCTAAGTATATCTTTATTATCTAATTGAAAATTATTTTTTAGCTTATTTAAAATTGTATTGTCTTTTTTTTTATTTAAAAGATCCTTCATCAAAAGTATAATATGTGAAAAATAACCTGCAAAAATTTCATCAGACCCTTGTCCCTCTAATGAGACAGGAATATTATTTTTCTTTCCCATTCTATTTAAAACACTCATTCCAAGCAAAGGAACACCACCATAAGGTTCATCCATAAAATATTGAACTTTTTGAGCCACTGGCTTTATGTTGGTGCTATTAAAATTTATAACTTTTAATCGTAGCTTTAACAGGCTGGTTATTTTTTTTGCTCTTAATAAATCTAAATTATTTTTTCCACCGTAATTAATAAAAAATATTTTTATAGGAAATTTTTTTTTATATATGTCTCTAAGTTTACAAAGTATTGCGGTACTATCAATACCACCAGAAAAATGAAGACTAATTGGAACATCTGATCTCAGTCGTAATCTTATAGATTTTTCAAATATTTTTTCAAACTGCTCCAAACCAAGTTTTTTCTTTTCTAATTTCTTAACCTGTTTTTCAAGATCATAAAATTTTTTAACATTAAGTTTACCATTTTTAAATTCATTGATTGTGCCAGGTTTGATTTCATAAATATCCTTAAAAAAAGTATTTGGAGTCTCTGGATAAAGCTCACTTTCAAGAAATTTATTTATTTGTTTAAAATCTATCCTTAATTTGTGAATATTAATTGTTGATTTAATTTCAGATGAAAAGTATATAGCATCATTTTTAATATGATAATATTGAGGTTTAATTCCAAATCTGTCCCTAATAAAGTATATTTTTTTTTTTTTAATATTTATAAGGACTAAAGAAAACATACCATTTAGCTTTTTTAATGAGGAAAAACCTTTTAAAGATAAAAGTTCTAATAAAACTCTGCTATCACCTTTTTTAATTAAATCTGGTCTATTAATTTCTTTAGCCAATTCTATATAATTATAAATACATCCATTAAAAACCATTAACCAATTTTTATTTTCAGAGATCATTGGTTGCACACCATGTGATCCACCAAGAATTTTTAATCTATAAAAATTAATTTTCACAAAATCATTCTCATACGACTGAAAATCATCAGGACCTCTATGATATAGGGGCAGAGGATTAAAATTTTTTTCTATAGAGTTACTTTTTGAAAAAAAACAACCTGAGAAACCACACATAAAGACTTTTATTTGATTAATTAATAAGATGTTCTTGTATCATTTTTAGCTTTACGGTTCAATGATGGAACGCTATTGTGTTCAATTATTGAACCCATGCAAAAAAATAAATCAGCCGTTAAAACAATTGCTGAAATAGGTCAGGCACACGACGGTAGTCTTGGGTTGGCGCACTCCTACATAGAAGCTCTTAAAAATACAGGGGTAGATGCTATAAAATTTCAAATTCACATAGCAGATGCTGAAAGCAGTATAAAAGAAAAGTTTAGAAAAAAATTTTCTTACAAGGATAAAACAAGAATAGACTATTGGAGAAGAATTGAATTTTCACAAAATGAATGGCTAGAACTCAAAAAACACTGTGAACATAATAATATGGAGTTTATTGCATCACCATTTTCAATAGCGGCAATGAATTTACTAAACAATATTGGGCAAAAAGTTTTTAAAATTGCTTCAGGTGAAGTAAATAATTATTTTTTAATAGATCAAATAATACAATTAAAAAAAGAAATAATTATATCATCTGGTTTATCTAATTTTAAAGAGCTTGATGAATCTGTAAAACGAATAAAAAGAAAAAAAATTAAACTATCGGTTTTACAATGCACTTCATCATACCCAACTAAATTAGATAATATTGGGCTTAATGTAATAAAAGAAATGAAGAAAAGATATGAAATTCCCACAGGTCTTTCTGATCATTCAGGAAACCCAAATATTTTATTGGCAGCAACAGCTCTTGGGGCAGATCTTTTAGAATTTCATGTTACCTTTAGTAAGAAAAGTTTTGGGCCAGATAATTCATCATCTATAGAAATTAATAAGATACAAGAATTAATTGAAGGTATAAAAAATATTAAAAGTTGCATCAATAACCCTATAGATAAGAATAATTTAAAAAAAAACAGTCAGATTAAAAAAATTTTCTCTAAATCTATGGCTATAAATAAAGATATCAAAAAAAATCAAATAATTGTATCAAGTGATTTGGAAACAAAAAAACCTGGTGGACAAGGAATCAATGCCAAAGACTATTTAAAAATAGTTGGAAAAAAAATTAATAAAGACATGAAAAAAAATAGTTTTTTAAAAAAAAGTGATTTAAAAAAATGAAAAAAAAAACTATCTGTATAGTAATTACCAATAGAGCTAATTTCGCTAGAATGAAATCTCTTTTAATTGAATTAAAAAAATCAAAAACAATAATTCTTAAAATTGTATTATCAGGTTCTGCGTTGACACATAGATATGGTAACTTAGAAAAAATATTAAAATCTAACAAAATGAATATAGCTGCCAAAAGTTTCTTTCTTATAGATGGAAGTGATAAAGTAGTACAGGCAAAATCAACTGGGTTAGCAATAGTCGAATTTTCAACTATATTCACAAGTTTAAAACCAGATCTTGTAGTTACAGTAGGTGATAGATACGAAACTATGGCGACAGCAGTAGCAGCAACTTTTGTAAATATACCCTTAGTGCATCTGCAAGGTGGTGAAGTTAGTGGAAACTTAGACGAAATGATAAGACATTCAATTACAAAACTTTCTTCATATCATTTTACAACAACAAGAAAAAGCAAAGAAAGAGTCATAAAACTTGGAGAAGAAAAAAAAAGAGTATTTTTTTCTGGATGTCCAGGAATGGATTTACTTAATGAATGCAAACAAAAAATGCCAAAAGATTTTTTTAAGAATGTTGCATCGACAGGAAATCAATTTGATTTTACAAAAAAATATTTGTTGGTTGTTAATCATCCACTCAGTACAGAAAGCGAAAAATATAATAATGACAGAATTAAATCATTGATCAAGTCACTGGTAAAAATTAAAATGCATAAGATCATCTTTTGGCCAAATTCAGATACTAACTCTAATGTAATAGCTCATCAGATGAGAAATTTTAAAGAAAAAAAAAATGATAAGGATTTTACATATATTATAAACACAACACCTGAGCAGTATGCATTATTATTATATAATGCTAGTTGTTTAGTGGGTAACAGCAGCTCATTCATTAGAGAGGCTTCTCAACTTGGTATTCCAGCTGTTTTACTTGGAGATAGACAATTAAAAAGAGAAGTTGGAAAAAATGTAATCTTTACTAATTATAAAATTAAAAATATTTTAAGTAAAATAGAATATCAAATAAGGAAAAAAAAATACAAGCCCCAAAATCTCTATGGTAATGGGAAATCAGGAAAATATATAGTAAGAGTTTTAGAGAAACTAAAACCAACAATAAAAAAACAAATTACTTTTTAAGGTGCGGAAAAAAAAATTAAAAGTTCTAGCAATAATACCTGCAAGAAAAAATTCTAAAGGAGTTAAAAATAAAAATTTCAAAATAGTTAATAAAAAAAAAAGACTTATTGATTACACAATTATAGAGGCTAAAAAGTCAAAATATATATCTAAAATTGCTTTAACAACCGATGATAAAAGAATTATAAATTATTCAAAGAAATATAATTTAGATTACTTGATAAATAGAAAAAAAGAATTAGCGAATGATAACACCAGTTCATCATTAGTTGTATTAGATGTTTTAAATCAAATTAAAGAATTTAATGCAGATTATGTTCTTCTTTTACAACCAACTTCACCACTAAGAAAAAGCATTCATATTGATGAAGCAATTGAAAAATTGTATAAAAATAAAAAGAAATATGATTCATTAGTTTCAATTTGTAAGTTAGAGGATCCCCATCCCTTTAAATTAAAACAAATTAAAAAAAATTATCTTGTACCTTTTTTAAAAGGAAAAAGTAGTGAAATACCAAGGCAAAAATTACAGGAAGTGTATAGATTAAATGGAGCTATTTATTTAATTAAAAAAGATATTTTTATAAAAAAAAAATCATTTTTTAATAAAACATTACCTTTTATTATGAATGAAAATTTTTCAATTAATATTGATACAAATTTAGATTTTAAAAGATTTAAAATGTTGACCAATAATTTTAAAAAATGAAAAAAAAAATTATATTAATTAACTATGGTGTTGGAAATATTTTAAGTATTCAAAATGCTTTTAGTTATTTAGGCCAAGAAATCAAACTTTCTTCAGACAAATTCGAAATAGAAGATGCTACTCATATAATTCTACCAGGAGTTGGATCTTTCCCTGCAGCAATAAAAAAATTAGATTCAATGAACTTGTTAGGGATAATTAAAAAAGTAGCAGACGATAAAAAAAAATTCATTCTTGGTATTTGTTTAGGTATGCAACTTTTTTTTGAGAGGAGTTTTGAGTTTGAAGAAACTTCAGGGCTAAAAATTTTAAAGGGTGATATCAAGCCTTTAAATAATCAAACAAATCGAAAAGATATTAAGCTACCGAATATAGGATGGAAGAATTTAATTATTGATAAAGAAAATACAAATCCTATTACCAAGAATATAACAGCTAAAGACTATTTTTATTTCGTACACACATTTGCAGCTTTTGATACTAAGGACTTATCAAATATAGTGTGTTCAAATTACTATGATATTAATTTTCCGGCTATAATACAAAAAGACAATATCTTTGGGTGCCAATTCCATCCTGAAAAAAGTGGAAATTCTGGATTAAGCATATTACAAAATTTTATTAATTTATGATTGATTTAATCCACAAACTATTGATATTTCTTCGTTTGAGAAGGTGGTTTTTGTAGAAAATATATTGAATTAATGAATATGAAAAAAAATAAAATAAAGGTTTTTAGAAAAGCTGATGTTCTTTATCTTAAAGAAAATAGATACAAGAAACCAAAAGAAATCACTAAATTGTTAACTAATAAAATAACTAAAATTCACAAAAAAAAAAGAATTTTTGATATAGCTGATATTGGGTGTGCAGCAGGTGAGTTTTTATATTACTTAAAAAATAATTTAAATTATGTAAATTTTTATGGATTTGATTCTCAACATTTATTATTAAATAAAGCAAAAAATAGAGTAAAAAATGTAGAATTTATAAAAAAATCAATTTTAACAGATTTTCATAAATATAAAAATAAATATGACATTTCAACATGTCTAGGAGTAATTCAAATATTTGATGATTTTGAAAAACCGATTAAAAACTTGATTAAAATTACAAAACCAGGGGGAAAAATTTTTATACAAACTTTAATTAATGATTTTCCAATTGATGTGAACATAAAATACTCAAAGTCCAAAAATTGGCTTAACGGTAGGCCAACATACCAAGAGTCAGGTTGGAATATCATTTCAAAAAAAACTATAACTAAATTTTTAAAAAATAATAAAGAAGTAAAAAATTTTAAAATTTATGATATTAAATATACTTACAATCAAAATAAAGACTTAAAGGATCCAATGAGATCTTGGTCAGTATATTTAAATAATCAAAAAAAAATTATGAATGGATTAAACTTATTAATACCTGAAAAGATTATAGAAATTTCTCTTAAAGATAATACTTAGATTATGAGAAATTCAAATAATAATTATAATATAAAAAACTTTCTAAAAAAAGATATTATAGAAATAGTTCGTAAAAAAGAATTTATTAAATGGTCTAAGTTTGAAAAAAAAAAATACGATCAATATCTCAATAAATTATATCCTGTATTTAACAAATTTCATAAAGTAAATTATTCCAAAGGATTTTGGGACTTATTATTAGGATATTTTTTGTTAATCCATATTTCACTTTGTTTAAGATTTCATTTTTCAAAATTTAAAAAAAAAACTAGAGTAAATCAAATTGCAAAAAAACAGATAGAAATTTTAGATCCAAAATATTATTATATTCCCACAACAAGGATCGAGCATAGAGAATATTTTCAGATGTCTGATTTAGGTCAAAATCAATTATTTTCACAATACATTATTGGACAGGATATTTTAAAAAATATTACATTTTTTAAAAAAAAAAAGAAAACAAAAAACTTTAAAACTGAAGGCATAAAAGAATACATATTTAAATTTAGGCAATATCTTTCTTTTAGATTAAAAAATCCCATAGCAATATTTACTGGCTGCTACATGTCTAAAAATTTTATGGAGTCTTTAAAGCTAAAAAACAAAAATAATTTATCTTTTATAAAATTTTATATCCCAGAGAAGAGAAATACGAAACTATTTTGGTCTGTACGCAATATGATTTCAAATCTTAGAACTGCTGACAAATTTGATAAATTTTTTTTTTCAACATTAAACTATTCATTACCAAGATCAATATTAGAAGATTTCAATTATAATTCTAATTTCACACTTAAATTTTTAAATAAATTGAAAAAGTTAAAATTTTTATTTAATGAAAATATGACCGAAGCAAACCTTTTTTTAGTAGCTTTTTCGAAAATTAAAAAAATTAAAACAATTTACTTAGAACACAATTGGATACAACACCAATACATTGGTAATATAATAAATTTTATAAAAGATAAATTCGATTTTTTTTTTACAAACGGATGGAAATTCAATGATAAAAAAATGATACCTTCAGGTAGCTATTTTTTTTATCCAAAAATTAAAAAATTAAATATATTAAAAAAGAAAAAAATTTTATTTGTATCTGGAGCAACATTAAAAAGACCTCCTTATACTTTCTCAGGACATGATGCGCACGATGCAAATAATCATGAAGAATTTATTAAGATGAATAATTTTTTTTTTAACAATCTTGATAACAAAATTTTAAAAAACATTTGGATTAGAAGGCATCCAGAAAAAAAAAATAAACATCCAGCAATTGATGAATTTTTTTATACAAAGGCAAAAAAAATCAATTTCATAAACACAAAAAAAGAGAGTTTAATTGACAACATCACAAGTTTTGAATTGGTAGTAATCAATTATCTTAGCACACCCTACTTACAGACTCTTTGTCAAAATGTACCAACAGTGATTTTTTTTAATAAAAATGCAAATTTTTTAAATAATAATAATTTAGATTTTTATAATGACTTATTTAATTCAAATATATTGCATAGTGATCCGAAAAAAGCAGCTAAATTTGTTAAAAAAATTTGGCAAAATCCTAGTGAGTGGTGGAACAATAAAGATACTCAAAAACTAAAAAAAAAGTTTTTAGATAAAACTTTAAAGGATGGTATTTATTTGGAAAATAGAATAAATAATTTAATTAATAAAACCACTTATTAAATAATGATAAAAAACTTTTTAATTGACCAATTCAATAATCTCAAAATATTTAACATAAATTTAGAAAAACTAAGAAGCAAAAATTTTCATAGAGATATGATAAGAATGAGAGATACCTATTATAAAAAATATAATAAATTTCTGATAAAAAAAAAAATTAAATGTAATTTATGTAAAAAAAATAATAACAAAATTTTTCTAAGGTGGAAAAATTATATTTTATATAGTTGCACTTATTGTGGAGCTGTTTTTAACAATATTGATCTTAAAAATTTTTCAAAATATTCTAATTTTCATTCAAATCATACTAGGTATGAAGATTTTAAAAGAGAATTGGTTAAAACATTTAATTATAGAAAAAAGAATTTTGGTGTTGAAAGATATAATTATATTAAAAAAAAAATTTTCAATAAAAAAAAATCTTTTAAGATACTTGACTACGGATGTGGAGCTGGCTCCTTTTTAAGTGTATTGAAAGATAAAAATATTTTTTGTAAAGGTATTGATCTGGATAGAAATGCCGTTGAGTTTTGTAATCAAAAAAAACTTAATGTAACTCTAAGTGATATAAATTCTGAACCTAATAATTTTTATGATTTGATTACCCTATTTGACACTATAGAGCATTTTTACGATCCTATTAAAGAGATGAGGTCTATAGCGAAAAAAATTAAAAAAAAATCATTTTTACTTGCTTTTACACCCAATATTCACTCTCTTTCATTTGAATTAATGAAAGATGAGCATAATATGTTTTCAGTTTTTGATCACATGAATTTTTTTAATTTAAAATCTTTAAATTATTTATCAGATAAAATAGGGCTTAAAATTATTTCAATTGAGTATTTAGGTTTAGATATAAAAGATTATTTTCAATTCATTGAAGCAAAAAAAAATATTAAGATAAACAAGTTAACGAATAAATTTTCAAATTTAACTCAATCTATAATTGATGAAAGTAAATTATCAAATTCCATGAGAATAATTTTTCAAAAAATATAATATGCCCTGTCCAATTTGTAACAAATCAGATTTAATAAAAAAATATAATTATGACAAAAGAAATGAAGAATTTGAAGATAACAATGAATATATTAATTATACTAATAAAATTTTAACTTGTGTAGATTGTGATTTAAGTTTTAATTCCACTGCAAGTATAGAAAATTTGGCTAAATTTTATTCAAAAATGAATATAATTGATGAAAAAAAAAAATTTACTAGACATAGATTCTCAGAGTTTAATTCAAGATTTTTTTCTCAGGTTTTATATTATATGCAATTTTTTAAAATTAATAAAAATAGTGCGGTATTAGAAATAGGACCTAATAGGTATGGGATATCAAAAACGATAAAAATTTTTCAAAAAGATGTTAATTATTATTATTTTGATCTTGCGACTATTGAGTCTGAGAAAAATGTAGTAAAGCTTGGTGATTATTATTATCCTTCAAGATCAAAATTACCAAAACTTGATTTAATTTGGATGAGTCATTCTTTAGAGCATTTACATCCAATGTTGCTTGAGCCAACTTTTAAACATTTACATGAATCATTAAACAGTGGTGGAAAGATTTTTATTGAAATACCAGATGAATTAAACCCATTACTTAAGTTAATTATCCCCCATACATTATTTTTCACACAAAAGTCTCTCTATAATATTTTCGATAAATTAGGTTTTTCAATTTGTGCCTACAACGAGATAAGCAATACAGCTGAAGCAAAAAATAGTATTGAAAAATTTCCGGTAGACTCATTATTAATAAATAAATTTAATTTAAAAACAAAAAATTTTCTAATGGGTATTTACTTATTTGTGCAAAAATTTTTACCTGACAGGATAATAAAAAAATATGTTTTTAAAAATTTTGTAAAAAATGGGCCTTATACAAATGAAAAATTAATAAGAGTTATTCTTCAAAAAGTATAAATGATAATACTTTCAATAAAACTATAAAAAAATATGCAAAAAATTTTAAGAAACATTATACCTCTTGATAAACATAAGGAATTTATAAACTATATTGAAGAGCAGTCTTTGCTGAATCCTATTTTAGAAGGCAAAGATAATAGGGGTCAATATCTATTTCAAAGACTACATTACAATCAAATTATGTCCTCAAATAGTATTAAGAACTTATTATTTCATGAACCCTTAATTAAAAAAATAAAAAAAAGTATTGGAAGCTTTTATTTAATTAATTATATTAGTGGAAAGATTAATTCATTTGGTTCAAGTACCCATCGTGATGGACAATCATTTGGATTCAGTTATGAGGGAGTTAAAAAAAGTTCAAAAATAATAAAAGTTTTATTTTATTTCAATAAACATTCTTTAAATATTCCAAAAGGATATGGATTAGATATAAACTTAATTGATTTAAATCTTAAAAATATTTTTCTTTATAAAAAACTATTTATGAAGATTAATTTCTATTATGAGTATTATTTAAGATCCAGAATTATGCAAACATTAAAAATCAGTGCAGGAGATGTGGTTTTAATGGATAATAACACATGGCATAGAGGATCACTAAATAAATTTAGACCAACAAATAAAGAAAATTTTAAAGTTGAAAAAATTTTATTGGATTATGAGATAATTACAGATAAAAATTTGGCGTTTGAATATGCAGAGCACGTTAGGAAAAATTTTTTACCCTCAAATGAAAAAAATGCAGACAACCTAAATGTAGATTTATTTGATACAGGCTGTATAAAAATGCTTAAAAGGAATGGTATTGAAGTCATTAATATTTAGTTTTTAATTAATCTTATTATATGAAATGTATATTGCATAATAAATCTGAGATAGTAGGAAAATATTCTTATGAAGGCGTATATAAAGCGTATAGCAATAACTTTTTTGAGAGTAATGTAAAATTATATAACTTTAAACATTTTGTTCTTAATAAATTCTACACTAATTCAGCAATAATAAGACTTATTGTTCAAAAAATATAGCGTGTGATAACTTTGAATAAAAAAATAAGAAACAGAGATAATAAAAAAAAAATTAAAGATTATTTTGGCTATGCTTCTTTAAATAATCCTACAATGCTAATTATGTATTATTTGTCTTATCCATTAGTACTTTTTTTTGAAAAAATAAATATTAAGCCCAATCACGTTACTTTTTTATCAGTTTGTTTTGCATTCTTAAGTCTTGTTTCTTTAGTTTATATGAGAAGCATTAGTCTGTTTGTAATAACCTTTTTTGTATCACAATTGCTAGACTATTGTGATGGAACTTTAGCAAGAAAAACTAATCAAATAAGTAAAAATGTTATCAATCCTGATAAATTTAGTGATTTAATAAAAATATTTTTAACACATTTGTCATTATCAATATACTTTAATGATAAACTAGTGTGGATAATAGCATTTCTATCTTTATTCCTTTTTTTATTATTTGTAACGATTGCTCTTGAAGTGGAAAAAAAAATTGAAATAAAAAAAAGACCTAAAAAAATTATTTTATTAAGAAAAAAAATTTTGATAATTAATCAAATTTATAGTTTGCCACTAATTGGCCCAATGATTAGTTTTGCATATCGTTTTTGTACAACAGTGCAAGGACAGTCCATATTAGTTTTTATAATTTCACCTTTTAATTATAAAGTGTGTTTGTGCGTTTTTGCCTATTTTATATTCAATATATTATTTAATATTAGTAGGACAGTTAGTAGAAGTTTTAAAATATGAAAAAAAATAATATATCAAATTTATCTAAAATTTTAACTTTAAGAGAAAAAGTTTTTTTATTATTTTTACTTATTTTATCAATTATTGTCATATTTATAGAACTACTAACGTTATCAAGTATTCCCATATTGTTTTCACAATTACTAAATTTTGAGATAGATAATAAGATATTAGATCAGCTAGCAAATAAGATCGCAATAAATCCTGGTAACAATTTTGTACCTTTCTTGTACATAATCACAGTTCTTTTCTTTCTAAGGTCAATATTTTTATATTTAGTAAAAATATTAGAAACAGTTATTTTTAAAAGAATTAGACTCAGGCTATCCTTTATTCTTCTTGGAAACTTTTTAAATTCAAATTTAGCAGAGATCCAAAAAGACACACCTGCGACAAAGATTTGGAAAATGGAAATTGTAAACAATTTAGCAGTTGTAATTGAAAATATTTTAACTTTAGTCAAGGGCCTTGGTTTAACTTTAGCAATTTTTGCTTTTCTTATAATATACGCTGGAAGTGAAATTATTTATTTTTTTATTACTTTAATACTTTTTACTGTAATTTTTTATTTATTTTTTGCCAAGTATATAGAAAAAACTGGCACATTAGCAAATTTAGCTAGAAAAAATAAACTGAATATTATTCAAAATATTATGAATGGAATTAAGGATATATTTATTTTAAATAAATTTAACTTTTTTAAAAATAAATTCAAAAAATTTATTGAAGAAAGCGAAAGTAATTTTCAAAAAAATATAATTGTAACTAGTATACCAATCTATTTTTTAGAGTTTATTGGAATACTTTTTATCTGTTTGTTTGCAATGAAATTAAATAACTCTGGTATATCATCAGAAAAAATTATATCGATAATTTCAGTTTTAGCTTATGGGGGTATAAGGTTAATTGGTACTCTAAAATTAAGTCTTGTACAAATCAATAGCTACAAAACAAATTCCTTTATTACAAGTGTTGTCCTCGAGGAGCTAAGAAAAAAAAATAATGTTAATTACAATTGTAATATTGAATATGAAAACTCAAGCAATCCTACAAACTTAATAGAAATAAGAGATTTATTTTTTGAGTATGATGATGACAAAGTGTTATTAAAAAATGTAAACTATCTCTTTAAACAAAATAAAATTTACGCAATACTTGGTGAAAGTGGAAGTGGAAAATCAACTTTTTTAGATTTGTTGCTTGGATTTTATAAGACAAATAAAAATAATATTAAGATTAATTGCCCGCAAGAAAGCATTGGATATGTTCCACAAGAATCTTACATGAGCAGTGGAACGATTAAAGAAAACATTGCATTTGGGTTAGATGAAAATGAAATAGATATAGTTAAAATTAATTCTTGTTTAAAAAAGGCAAGAATTTTTGATTTTGTTAATTCACTCCCAAATAAAGTAGATTCTCATTTATCAATTTTTGGTTCAAATATTTCCGTAGGCCAGAAACAAAGAATTGGTATTGCAAGAGCCTTATATAGTGATCCCAAAATTATCTTATTGGATGAACCAACCAGTGCTTTAGATGAAAATACAGAAAGAGACTTCATGAAAATATTGCAAGATTTAAAAAAAGATAGATTAATCATAATGACAACACACAAAAAAACTATTTTAGAAAAGTTTGACATTATTTTAAATTTACAAGATAAAACTCTAAAGGAATAAAATGAAAAAATTTACTTTCAAAAAAACAAAAATCAAAGGATTGTACTTGATTAAACCAAAAATATTTAAAGATTATAGAGGTGTATTTTTTAGATATTTTTGCTCTGATGAATATAAAAACATCATTTTTAAAAATAAGATATTGCAAACAAATATATGCACAAATGTGAAAAAAGGAACTTTAAGAGGACTACACTATCAAAACAAACCTCATGAAGAAACAAAGATAGTAACTTGTGTTTCAGGAGAAATTTATGATGTGGCAGTAGACTTAAGGAAAAACTCAAAAACATTTATGAAGTATTTTGGTACTAAACTTTCAGAAAAAAATAAGCATATTCTTTATATACCAAAAGGGTTTGCACATGGTTACATCACATTGCAAAAAAATAGCACAATAGTATACTTGGTGGATTCAAAATATAATCCAAAATCAGAAAATGGAATTAAATATAATAATAAAAAGTTAAAAATTAAATGGCCTTTGAAACCAACATATATATCACAAAAAGATAAAGAATTAGATTCATGAAAAAAATAAGATTATTTAAACCAGATTTAACAAGTCAAGAATTAAAAGCTGTTGAGAGAGTTTTTAAAAAGAGCTGGGTTGGTCAAGGTCCGGAAGTTGTTAAGTTTGAAAATGAATTTAAGAGATTCGTGAAATCAAAAAATGCTATTGCTACAAATTCTGGCTCTGCAGCTCTACATTTAGCGGTATCAGCATTTAATTTCAAAAAAAGGAAAAATATTTTAGTTAATAATTTAACATTTGTATCTTCTGCAAACGCGGTTTTATTTAATAATCTTAAGCCAATTTTGATAGATTGTGACCCGGTTACTCTTGGTTTTGACCTAGAAGATGCAAAAAAAAAGATAAACAAAAATACAGTAGCAATTATCGTTGTTCATTATGGTGGTCACCCAGCTGAAATGGAAAAAATTATGCTTTTTGCAAAAAAAAATAAAATTAAAGTAATTGAAGACTGTGCCCACTGTATAGGTGGTAGTTATAAAGAAAAAAAATTAGGTACTTGGGGAGATATTGGATGTTTTTCATTTGAGGAAAAAAAAGGTTTAACGACTGGTGATGGAGGAATGATAGTCACTAATCAAAATAATTTAGTCAAACCTATAAAACAATTAAGATGGTGTGGCATAGAAAAAGATACATGGAAAAGATCAAAAAATCTTTTTATAAATAAAAAATTAAAATATGAGTGGTATTATGAAGTATCAAGGGAAGGATATAAATTTAATATGAATGATTTATCAGCTTCGATTGGTAGAGTGCAATTAAAAAGATTTAAATCTTTGATGAGTAAAAAAAATAGTTTGATCAGATATTATATAAAAAAAATACAAAGTATAAATTTCAGTTTACTTTTACCATATAATATTCAAAATAACTCTTACTGGATAATGGGTTTGAGACATAAAAAAAGAGATCTTCTTATAAACCACTTAAACAAAAATAATATTTCTACAGGTGTGCACTATTTGCCATTAAGTAAGCACCCACTTTATAAAAAATATGATAAAAATCTTAAGGTCTCTAATAATGTTTGGCAAGAAATCTTAACTTTACCTTTACACACCGGAATGTCAAAAAAAGACATTGATAGGATTGTGCATTGTTTAAATAATTTTCAAAAATAATTTCTCTGTGAAATCATAAAAAAGGTTGAGAGTTATCTATAAATTATCTTGAGAATATCATTCCAATCTATTTTAATAGGGTTATTTCCCAATCTTAATAAGTTTATACCTTTAATTATTTTCCCAGAATTTTCTTCAATATTTATATTAAGTTTAGTCAAATCATCTTCTAAATTAGCCTGACTTTTTATTAAAGTAATTTTAGAATTAAAATCATTAATATTGTTTACGTCAAATAATGTAAAAATTAATTCAAATCTTTTTTTTAGATCAAAAGAAGTTTCTGATTTATCTAAATTATCAAAATTAAACTTAAAAAATTTTTCAAAAAATAATGCTACAGCATGACCGTGGCTAATATTGAATAAAGAAGTAAAGGGATAGGATACAGCATGAGGTGCAGTCGTTTTAGATATGCTAATTGCTTTACCAGCTAAATTTGATGCAATACTCATTTCTGAGGCATTCTTTAAATCTGGGTTCTTTAAAAATGAAATATAACTTCTGGTAGAAATTTTTAAGGATTTTGAAGCATATTCAACACTTTGTTCATTAGACTTCTTTGAAACTAAAGATTCTAAAGCTTGTGCAATTGCATCAAAGCCAGATGATGCCTTTATATTATTTGGAGCTGATAATAAAAATTCAGGTATTAAAAAAAAATTATCTGGGATCAGCAGATCACCTTCAAATGAATGTTTAATACCATCAACATAAATAACTGCATTTGAGGTTACTTCTGCACCAGATCCAGCGGTCGTAGGTATGACAGCAAGTTTTGTATATTTATTCTTAAATGGATATTTGTATTTAACAATAAGATCTTTAAGGTCATCTCTAACATCTACAACATTTGCAATTTTAGCATAATCAATTATGGTACCACCACCAACTGCAAGTATCAAGTCAGGTTTAAAATCTTTAATATTATTAATAATATTAATCAATTCTTCTAAAACAGGTAATTCTGAATTCTTATAAAATAATTTAATCTCTTTTTTATTTAATAATTTGTTAAAAAAAATTTCCGCACCAGATGTAACAAAAGACTTTTTACCACATAATACAAATATTTTTTTAAAACCTTTATCCTCAATAAATTTTTTTATATCTTCAGTAGTATTAATCATTTAATTCATAAATATATTTTTGACTTTAATTAAATCAGTAGGTCTAGGTAATTTTTTTATTTTACTATTCGAAACTTTTACCTCTAAGAAACTTAGTTTGCCATCTAACAAAAAAGTTTTAATTTTTTTATTTAGATTTCTATCATTTTTAATTGAATAAAATTTTTTAAAACCTAAACTCTTTGAAAGCTTCTCAAAATCGATACTATTAGCATATGTATTTTGACCCCCAACAGAATCATGAGAATTATTATTTAATATAATATATTTAAAATTTTTATTTGCAAAAGTTCCAGCTGTTTTAATTGATCCAAGGTGCATTAAAAAAGACCCATCACCATCTATACAGATGGTTTTGTTTTTACTCGATAACGAATATCCCAGTGCAACAGAAGCAGTGTGCCCCATACCACCAACCATATAAAAATCTTTACTATTTTTAATTTTATATTTATTTCTCAGATACATTAATTCTCTTGAATTATAACCTGTACTTGAAACTATTTTTGTATTCTTATCTAAAGATTCTAAAAGGGTTTTAAAAAAAAGCTCTTTATTAAGTTGATAGAAATCTTTTTTTTTAATTTTATTTTTATTTTTTTCTAAAACTCCTTGTTCTATTAAGCAAGCAACAATACTGTTCTTTTTTTTAGCTTCTTTAATTTGTTTATTAAATTTGTTAAGATCTGTTTTTGATCTAATTATTGTATATTTTATATTTAATAATTTTAATATATTTTGAGTAATCCTTCCTTTAACATTGTGTTGAGGTTCATCTTTAATTTTTGGAGATCCTCTCCACCCAATAATAAGAATAAGTGGTATTGAATAAACTTTTTTATTAGCAATAGAAATTAATGGATTAAGGGCATTAGATAGGCCTGAATTCTGCATATAAATGCAGGGTATTTTTTTTGTAGAGAGATAATGTCCAATACCAATGGATACAGCAGCACCTTCATTAGAAGCAATTACATGTTCTTTTTTACTTTTGACCTGAAGATAAATTGACAATTCTTTTAATACACTATCTGGGACACCTGTGAAAAAATCTGTATCATTTTTTTTTAATAAATTGATTAATGAATCAATTTTAATCATTTTGTATCAAATTTATTATCTCTTTGATCGGTATTATCTTGTTTTCAATTTCAAAAGACCTACCATTTTCTAATATTTTCGTTGCAACAAGGTTCATTGCGGGGTAGGCAGCCCTAAGTAACTGATTTGCATAAATCACCAATTTGAAACCATTTTTAATTAAATCTTTTTCGTAAACCTTTGAATAAGTTGATGGAACAGAAACTAGTGGTATAAAATTCTTACTTTTTTTAAATTTTCTTGCAAAAGAAAATATTTCATTAGTTGTTTTTTCTTTACTGTGAATTAAAATAGCATCTGCACCAGCTTTGGAGTATATTTCAGCTCTTTTTAGAGCATCATTTAAACCTTTGCCAACAATAAAGCTTTCAATTCTTGCGATTACTAAAAAGTCATCAGAAGTTCTAGATTTACAAATTTGTTTAATTTTTTTGGAAAATAGTTTGGGTTTATCCTGCTTGGTATTCTCTTGATCTTTAAATAATGAATTTTTTTTAAGACCAACTTTGTCTTCCATAATTATTGCAGATACACCCGACCTTTCCAAAGATCTAATTAAAAAAGGTAAATGTTCTAATTGTCCACCATTGTCAGCATCAAAGACTAATGGTTTTGTTGTTGCATCCATCATATCATTTAAAGAGGATATTCGTGACGAAAAATCTAAAGATGAATTATCGGGCTTACCTTTTGTAGCTGAGTCAGTAAGACTTGAAGACCACATACCATCAAATTCTAAAAGGTTATTTTTTTTTTTTATTTTTAAATTTTCTATGATTAATCCAGTCAAAGAATTGTGAGACTCTAGTATTTTTACTATACTCTTAGAATCCATTAATCTTTTTAGTCTTGATATTCTATTTTGAGGGGACGAAGCTATTTCTAAAAACTTATTTTTTATTATTGTAGATGAGACATTTTTTGTATATTTTGGTTCTATTAATTTTCCTGACCAAATTTTCAGAGTTTTAATTACCCTTGCCCGAGTATATTTTTGGATACCTTTTTTCCAATCATCTCCATGGACAACATAATCAGGTTTTAAAATCTTCAAATTATCAACGTAGTCCAAGGTTTTTTGTGGAATCACTTTATTTACATATCTAATATTCCTTAAAACTATCAGTCTTTGTCTAAAATCTAAATGAGGAATATTTTTATAACTTGCGATTGCCTCATCAGTGAGCAATCCAACAGTAACATCTCCTAATTTACTTGCAATCTTAAGAATGTTAATGTGACCTTCGTGCAGAATATCGGCAGATAAACCGACATAGACTATTTTTTTTTTCATAAGATTTAAGCTAGCTAATAAATGTTTTTAAATAATAAAAACATTAATTGCAATGAATAAAAGTCAACTATTAATATCGACAAAAACACACACAACTGTTATAAAAAATTAAAATTTATAAAAATATAATTTTCATTCTACTGATTAGATTTTTACCAAAATAAAAAGACTGATGATAATTTTGTCTATTACAAATCATAGTGAGTCCTCAGCATCAATCTATGACAGTAAAACTAAAAAATTATTAGCTGCATCTGAAGAAAGATTTACAAGAGTTAAAAATTCTTCTGGAATGCCCAATAAAACTATTAAGTTTCTATTAAGTGAATTAAAGATAAACTTATCTGAAGTTGATAAGATAATTTACTGTAGCCATGAGTCTGCATACCCATCAAAAAAATTACAAAAACAAATAGAAGATGAGTCAATAACCCTAAATGATTATGATAAAAAAGTTTTTTGGCACAGATATAACACAGAAGTAAAATTTAATAAAAATTCAATTAAAAAATTTGAAAAATGGCATGTTAAAAATAAAATAAAAAAAAATAAAATTTTTTACTTAGATCACCACGAAGCACATGCAAGATCTGCTATAATAACACAAAAAAAAAATAAAGGATATATCCTAACATGTGATGGTAAAGGTGGTTTTACATCAAGTGCTATTTGGTACTTTGATAATAAAAAATTAAAATGTGTGGTAAGAAATACTTCATTTAATTCACTTGGATATTTGTATGGAAATGTAACTATTGGTTTAGGTTATCAGGCTGAAAGACATGAGGGTAAGTTAACAGGTTTATCAGCTCATGGTAAATATGTAGATAAGATTGGATTTACTAAAATTTTCAAAGTTCTTAATAATAAAATCCTAGCAAGAGATATTGAGAGTAATTTTATACCATTTTTTTTAAGAGGAAAAAATAGCTGGAAAATGAATAATTTTTTCCATGATATGAAAACAAACTCTAAAGAAAACATTTCTTGTACTGTTCAAAATATTATTGAGAGAATTATAATAAAGTATATTAAAAAAAATATACCAAAAAAATCTTCGCTATTATTAAGTGGGGGTATATTTGCTAATGTTAAGCTTAATCAGAAAATAAAAGAGATAAATTTAGATAGATATTTATTTGTAGCTCCTCCAATGAGTGATTATGGGCTATGTCTAGGTGGACTTCACAAATATTCAAATTCAAAAGAAATTAGAATAAGAAATATGTATTTAGGACCAGAATTTGCCAATAAGGATATAATTAAAACTATATCTAAAAATGAGGATCTATCCTTTTTTTTTATAAATGATGCTAAAAAAACAGCAAAATTTATTGCTGAACAGTTTAATAAAAAAAAGATTATTGCTATTTTTAATGGAAAAATGGAATTTGGCCCAAGGTCACTTTGTAATAGATCTATAATTTTCCCAGCTAGAGACAAGAGCATAAATCAAAAAGTTAATAAAAGATTAAATAGATCTGACTTTATGCCTTTCGCTCCTGTTATGATTAGCAAGTATGCTAAAAATAATTTTAAAAACTATAAAAAACATGATGATTTAGCCAGGTTTATGACCGTAACTTATAACTGCACTAATGAATTTATAAAAAATTACCCAGCGGCTGCACATGTTGACAATACTGCAAGACCACAGATTTTACATAAGAGTGAAAATACTTGGTTTTATAATATTTTAGAGAATTATAAAAAAATTACAAAAGAAGAATGCTTGATGAATACCTCATTTAACAATCATGAAGAGCCAATTATATGCAATCCTCAAGACGCTATTAATTCATTATTTAAAAATAATGTGGATTATATAATTTTCAATAAATCAATAATAGTAAGTAAAAATTAATGATTAAATATTCAGTATTAATTCCAAGTAGAAATGGAGGGAAGTACCTTTATTATGCTGTTAAGAGCATTTTAAATAATAATTACAAAAATTGTGAAGTTATTGTAAGCTTAAATAAAACTACAGACAAGAGTGATATAAAAATTAGGCAAATAAAAGACCAAAGACTAAAGATTATCAAAACTCCAAAATATTTCTCTATGGTGAGGCATTATGAATGGATAATAAAGAAAGCCAAAGGAGAATGGATAACAATAGTAGGTGATGATGATGGGGTAGTTAAAAATTTTTTCGTAAAAATAGATGAAATCCTTAAAAGTGTAAAAAAACATGATATTCAAGCGATATCAAGTAGTAGGGCATTTTATTTTTGGAAAGGTGTAGAGCATATTTATGGACCAACAGTAGTGAGATATTTAGATACTGGAAAGATCAAAATTAAAAGTAGTAAAATTGAGCTACTCAAAACATTATTTGGTTTTAGTCCATATCAAAATTTACCATTATTGTATACGTCAGGAATAGTAAAAAGAAATTTAATTAATGAAATTATAAAAAAGTCAAAAAAAAAATTTTTTAATGAACCTAATCCAGATATTTATTCAGCATTAGCGGTAACATCATTTACAAAAAAATTCTTAAGAGTGGAAAAGCCACTTTTTTGGGTTGGTACTAGCAATAAGAGTAATGCAGTCAATTTAATAAATGACCTTGATAAAAAAAAATTACATATAGATAATAATAATTTTATCAATGACTCAAAAAAAGATGGTTACTTTTTATCTCAAAGAATTGATCCTTATTTTTGGCAGATAAGACTAAGATCGGGATTTTTATTTTCAGCATTTTATAGATTACCCAAAAAAATTAATAAGCTGTATGGTAATACTTTTATAGATTACATGTTGTTAATATTTTTAGTTTGTGATTCTAAAAATAGAAGATTACCATTCACTATAGAAGAAAAATCTTTTTTAGAAAAAAGAATAAAAAATTATATCTACAAAAAAAAGAAAAATTTCTTAATAATAACAGTTTTATCGGTATTTTATCTACTAATTTTAAAAATTTTTGATTTAATAAAAAAACAAAACTTAAAAGTAACAAATTTTGTTTATAAGAATTTTTTTAAGAAAAAATTTTTATATTCAAAAAATAGAAAAAAATATTGGAATATTTTAGTTGCAAACAAACATATTTAAAAATTATGAAAAAAAAAATAAAAATAGCAATAGTTGGTTTAGGTAATATTTCTACAAAACATATAAAAGCTATAGAAAAGTCAAAAATGTTAGAGTTGGTTGCCATATGTGATAAAAAAAAATTCCAGGAAAATAGAATTTGATGATTTGTCCACAATGTTAAATTCAAATCAAAATATTCCTAAATCTGAACTTATATTTAATATAGTCTTGTCTCCTATGGAAGTTTAAGAATACTGTCCTATTATAAGGTAATTGCTAATAACTTTTCACTAATTAAATCACGTAAATTTGATTTGAATACCCTTGTAGATGAAGCAATAAATAATCGAGATATAAAAAAAATACAAAATAAAAATAACTTTTTAGGAAATTGTAATTATAATTCAAATTCAACAAATGATATTGCTATAAAAATACAAGGACTTAATTTTGGTTACAAACACAATGCTTTAATTAAAATACAGCACTATGAGTTTAAAATTAATAAATTTTACATAATAACAGGTGATAGTGGTGTAGGAAAATCAACATTTTTAGACTTAATGTTAAACATAATTAAATCTGATGAAGGACAAATTGATTATTCTATAGACTCAAAAAAATAGGCTATGTTTCTCAAGAGTGCTTTCTTTTAAATGATACTTTTAGAAAAATATTGCTTTTGGTGAAAGAGAGGATTTAATAGATGACAAAAAGATTGATGATGTAATTAATAAAGTAAATCTATCAGATTTTATAGAAAAATATCCAGAAAAGAAAAATCATAAAGTTACCAATAACGGTTCAAACATATCAATTGGCCAAAAACAAAGAATTGGTATTGCTCGAGCTTTATATTTTGAGCCAGAATTAATATTTTTTCATGAGCCAACTAGCTCTTTAGATGAGTTCAATGAAAAACTATTTTTAAATATAATTGAGGATATAAAAAAAACATCAACTGCTATAATGGTTACTCACAAGTATAAGAATATAAAAAATTTTGATCATTTGCTGGAATTAAAAAATGGAAATTTAGTAGAAAAGAAACCTAGTTAAAAGCTTAGTACTTGAATGATACCTATTACTTTTAAACACTCAATTTTAATACTAACTTTTAATAAAGTTTTGAGTTGATATAAATTATATTATTCTATCCTTTTAAGAATTCTTTTAAAATCATTTAATCTTATTTTGCATTGGTGTTTATTGATAAAAAATTGATTGCCTTTTTGTGCTATTTTATAAGCTGTTTTAGTATTTTTTCTATAATAATTAATTTTCTTTTTTAAATCATTTTTAGATTTGAAATAAATTACATGCTGCTTATGTTTAAAAATTTTACGCATAAATTTATTTTCATCAGTAAACAATAAGCACCCACAAGCTAAAGCCTCAAAAACTCTTGCATTAATTGTGTTGTTTCTATCGAAATCAGAATGAATATTAATGCAAAATTTATGACATCTTAACTCATCAAGCATTACCTTTCCGAATACCTCATCTTCATTAATAAATTTTAATTTATTTGTAATTGGTAATAATTTTTTTTTATAAAGATAATTTGTAAAGGTAGGGAAGATTTTTAATAAAATTGAATTTAAAAAATTAAGTATTTTATAGCTTTCTATTAAATTACGGACTCTTACTTTTAACTCAAAATTTTCTTTCGTGTATAGTAAATATTCAAGTCTGTTTGTAAAATCGTTACCTAGTGATCCTGAAAAATAAATTTTATCATTTCTTTTTAGATAATTATCTATTTTGAAGATTGACATAAGTTGATTCGAAATTAACATTTTAAAAGATGTAAAATTATTTTTTTTTGCTAAGTTTAATATATAGTTATTATCTGACATTAAATAATCATAGTTATTTTTTAAACTTAAAATTTTTCTTTCATCTAATTTATATGAAATCCAAATAATTTTTTTCATTACTTTATATTTACCAATTAACTCATTAATCTTATTATTATCTATACTTGAAAAAATTAAATTCGGTTTAAATTTATTAATTTTATTTTCTAAAAAATCTAAATATTCATCACTACCCAGTATTATCTTATTTAAATTAGGATAATCTTTTTCTGTGTAATAGTTACTTTTTAATTTATTGTAAAAAAAATTAGCCCAAGTTTTATCTTCTTCATTAAGTTTTTTATATATCTTGGCCATAGATGATTTTGGGTTAATTGATTTAGACATGAACGAATAAGTATTTAAGATAAATAAAATTTTTTTTTTTTTCATAATTTTGATTAAGATTGAAAATTAATCATGGTGATTTTGGATATTATTTAATATTATTTATATTAATTTTTATATAATATGTATATTAATAATCTAGTGTATTTCCTAATTTCTCAAATAAACAATGACACATTTAAAAAATATTTTATATAGCCTTTACTGTAATGCATCATTTAAGTTTATATACTTTTATATATACAATTTATTTTTTGGCAGAAAAGTTTTTAAAATGTATGCTCCTCATAAAAAAAATTTTGAAAATAAAATTAATAAATTAAAATCACAGAAGATTTTAATCGGTATGGAAATGCAAGTTATTAACTATAATATCCCATATTTATATCAGGTTTTATCTAATGAAAATTTTTTAGATAAAGAGATGAATGGATTAATTATAGGCTGTTATGAGGGACATAGTACTTTATTTTTTATAAACAGTTGTATTCGAGCCAAATTTACTTGTGTTGATTTGTGGAATAAAGAAAAATTATCAAAAGGATACAATGGAGATGCTGAGGCTTATTTTGAAAAAAACTTGGAAAACTTTAATCAGAGAGTTTCTAAGATAAAAAGTGACTCACAATCTTTTTTAGATAATAATTCAAAAAAATTTGACTTAATATACCTTGATGGTTCACACAATCAATAATTGTCGAACAAGATTGTACAAAATCTCTAGATTTTTTAAATATTGATGGTGTTTTAATAATAAACTCTTTATTTTGGAGGGGTTTTAACAAACTCAAATCTAATAATTTATATGGTATAATTAACTTTATGAAAAAACGTAAAAATTGTAAGATTATTTATGTTACAAGAAATACTTTAATTTTAAAAAAATATAAAGATTAAACAAAAGACTTTTTTCCAGTTTTTATTGATTTGTTAATTGCACGGATTATTTCCATACTATGAAAAATACTTTTGTTAGAAAAAAAATTTTTTGTTTTACCCATTATTGTAGAGCAAACCTTGTTATAGAATTTATAATGTAGTTCATATTCATCTTCATATGAAATAGTTTTTTGTTTAAAGTCAAGAATATTGAGATTTCTGCCATATAATTTAATATTACTTTTAATGCTAAAAATTTCAATTGAATTAGAATAGTTTTCATTATTTACAGCAGTTGATAATGAAAAATTACCAATAATTCCACTTTTAAATTTAAATATAATTATAGCTGTATCTTCACATTCTAAATATTTTTTTATTTTTATTTTTTCTACAAATACTGATTTAACTTTTCCAAAAAAATATTGAAAAAGATCTAAATTATGAATACCTTGATTCATCACAACTCCACCATCATCTTTTCTTCTTCCTCTCCATTTTGAATTTAAATAATACTTATCATTTCTACTCCAATACAGATTAGAGTTGAATAAAATGATTTCACCTAGTTTTTTATTTATAATTTTATCTTTAACTTTTGAAATTAATGGATTTAATCTATTCTGATAGACTGTAAAAACTTTTCTTTTATAAATTTTTTCAGCTTTCATTATTTTTTGTAGTTCAGATAAATTCATGCAGATGGGTTTTTCTACAACAACATGTTTTTTAAATTTTAAACATAACATAGTCTGTCTAAAGTGTTCACCCGAAGGAGATAAAATTGACACTAAATCAATATTTTTATTTGAATTTAGCATTGTAGATAAATCATTAAACTCAATGTTGTTTGGATTTTTATTTTTTTTATCACATGTGGCAACTAATTTTAAATTTTTTGACTTCTCTATAGCTTTTATATGTTTTGTGGAAATATTACCCAGCCCAACAATTGCTATTTTTATTTTATTTTTTCTTTTCATTATTTTATTCGACATTATATTGGGTATTGGAAATTTTTTTAAAATATAGTTTTGTCACCTGTAATTATATAGATTGTTTTAAATAAAATAAAAATATAAAACAATGTTTATTACAAATTAACTCTAAATAAAATTAAATTATTTTAATAAATAATAACAATAATACTTTTATTAAATTCCACAAAATTTTAATTTTATAAAGCAAAATTAATTATGAGAAATATTTTACTATTTGGATTAGGAAGAAATTTTAAAGTAATTGTAAATGAAATATTTAAATCAACAATATATAGAATTATTGGTTTTGTTGATGAAAATATAAATGATGATTTTATCATTATTAAACAAAAGAAAATATTTAATAGAAATAAAGATTTAAAAAAAATAATTAAATTAAATAAAGCAAAAGGTTTAGCCACAATAGGAGATAATTATATAAGAAAAAAAATTTATATTCAGGCTAGTAAGATTAATAAAAAATTTAAATGGGAAAAATTAGTTTCAAAAAACTCTGTCATTGATAAAAATGTTACTATAGGTCAAGGATCAATAATAATGCCAGGTGTGATAATTAATTGCTATTCTGAAATAGGTGAAATGTGTTTAATAAACACTGGATCAGTAATTGAACATGATAATATTTTTAAAAATTTCACCTCAACAGGCCCAGGAGTAACTACAAGTGGTAATGTCATAGTAAATGAACTAAGTCATTTAGGAACAGCATCTGTTACCATTCACAATATAATAGTTGGCAAAAATACAATTTTGGGTGCCAACTCTTTAGCAACCAAAAATCTTCACGATAATAGTGTTTATATTGGAAGCCCCGCTAAAAAAAAAAAAGGAAGAAAAATAGGTTCAAAATACTTATAATAACTTATTTAAATTTTTGCATATATATTTTACTTGCGACTCTTTTAAATTTAGGTGGAATGGCAAAGCTATAACCGAGTTTGTAAGACAATAAGAATTTTTAAAATTCTTTTTATAATTTTTTACTTTAAAATATTCTGGTTTTTTAAACCCATATTTTGTTTCGATACCAAGTTTTTTTAGTTTCAAAATTATTTTGTCTCTTTTGGCCATATTGTTATGACAGTCTTTTAAAATTAGTCCTATTGTCCAAGGCATAAAATAAGTACTGTTTAAAATTTTTTGAAAAATAATTTTTTCTTTTTCTAAGTACGTTCTATACCATTTTAATAACTTTAATCTTTCTTTAAAAATTATGTTTATTTTATTAAATTGAGCCAACCCAAAGGCTGCAAGCATATTACTCATTCTAAAATTGTGACCAGGTATGATATGTACATAGCTTTTAATTCTAATTCCATGGTTTCTAAAAAGAGATATTTTTTCTGCAAATTTACGATTTCTAGTGACTATAGCACCACCTTCTCCAGATGTTATAGATTTGGTAGCATGAAAACTAAATGTCCCAATATCACCCCAAGCACCACTAAATTTGTTTTTATATTTTGAACCCAAACTTTCGGCAGCATCCTCTATCAAATAAATTTTTTTTTTTTTTGCAAATTTTGATATTTCTTCAATATTTGGCATATTTCCGTATGTGCTTATTACAACTATTGCTTTAACATTTTTTTCTAAAATTTTTTTTATCGTTCTTAGACTTATGCAAAATGTATCTAGCTCTACATCCGCAAATATGATTTTTAAACCCATCATTTTTGCAATATTTGCAGATGCCATATATCCATACATTGGTATAATAATTTTATCTCCAGCTTTTAAACCTAATGCAATATAAGCGGCATGGATTGCTGAAGTTCCATTATTTACTAAAAGAGCATTTTTGACGATTAATTTCTTTTTTATTTTTTCTTCAAAAATACCGATATACTTACCACCAGAAATCCATGAAGACTGTAAAGCTTTTTTTAGCAATTTAAGTTCGGTTCCAAATAATTTTGGTGATGCCCAAGGTATAAGATGAGTATTTTTCACTTTAAAGTTTATTTATAGGTTTCAGTTTATAGCTAAATAAAAACTTTATATATTAGTTTTTTTTAAAATGTAAGAAATAATTTACTAAAGAATTAATATCTAAAAAATTTTTCTGATATAAAGCAAAATTACTCTCTATCATGCTTTTTAAATTTTTTTTATTGATGTAGTTTATACATTTACCTAAGCTTTTCAAATCATCAGTATTTAAGCTTATTACATTTTCTCTAAATTTTTGATCAAGATTTTTTGAATTATATATGAGAGGTTTTTTAAAATAAAATCCTTCATAAAGTGGAAATGTATGTGTTCCAACTAAAGATGGTATGATTAAAGCAGAGCAATTTTTATATAAAAAAATAAGATCATCATCACTTACGTAATTTAAAAAGATAAAAAAATTACTACAATTCATTTTTTTTGCTAGTAATTCAAGATTGCTTAAGTAGCCCTTGTCATAACCAGAAAAAACTATCTTAAAATCAATTTTTTTTTTGTCTAACAGTTTGAATGCTTTTATTATATATTCATGATTTTTATGTTTCCAATATTGGGCCGGGTAGAAATAATATTTATTTTTTATTATTTTGTTAATAAAATTATTTTTTGATTTATAGTTTTTTTTCATTTTTTTTGAAATTATATAAGGAGGAATAGGTTGATAAAATAATTTATTTGTTTTCGTAGCATAAAGTTTTTTTACTTCATTAGCTAATTCACCCGTACCTACAAATATTTTTTTAGAATATTTGCTGGCAAAATTAAAACTGTCATGTCTTAAATTAATAATATTATTTTGATATTCTGGTAATTTTTGTAAATCGTTAAATTGAGTCTCCCAAATTGTATATACAGAGTCAATTTTTTTACATTGAGTTATTAAATAACTTGGACTAATAAAATATATCAAATCAAAAAAGTTATTTTTTAAATATTTTTCAAGCGGTGAAAATTTAATTAAATTTGAAAAAAGTTTGATTTTATAGATCTTTGATAGGAAACGATTGAAAATAGAATTCTTATTAAATAAGTTTATTTTTAGATTTAACTCATCCTCGAGAATTTTTTTAGTTTGTCTGTATGTCGTTAAAAATTTGAAATCGATTTTTCTATTATCTTGGTTTTTAATAATTTGACAAATACTTTTTGCCATATGAAAGCCACCACCCGAATTAGGAAGTATATCAATCATAACACAAACTTTTAATTTCTTTTTATTCACTTGAATAACTTATTAAAAATGTGTTTAAGATTATTTTCATTTTTATTTTAAGAAAGTATATTTTTGTCAATTATTTTTTTGTTATAATTGTACAAGAATTTTGATTAAAATATTCTTCAAACACATTCATGCATATAAGTGGATAAAAAGTAAATTTAAGCACTGTAATTTTCTTTGAAGTGTTATCAAAATAGTCGTCTAATATTTTAAATAATTTAGATTTATTTTGATACCATTCGGAGTCTGAAATTTTTGTTTTATCCTCACATTCTATAGAATATTCATGAAAAATTAATGACTCATTCACATCATTTAGTTTATCATATGGAACAAAAATATCTTTATGATAGTTCAAAATATCAACCATTAAACGTGTTCCACTATGGCCAATGCCATTAATAAAATATGTATCATATAACATTTATAATATAGTTATTAGAAAATAAAACAAAAATATATGCACTACAAAATTTTTTTATAAAAAATTAAAATTGTAATGAAAAAAAAATACTATTTATTCTTAATACTTATGATTTAATGACTGAGAAGAATTTTAATAATTACTCTATTAAAAAAATTTATGATTATATTACTGAAAGTAATTCTTATTGGATAATTGAATTTTACAAAAAAATAAAAAAGGATTATGAAGTTACTATTGATTACCCTCAAATAAACAAAAAATATCATGAAAATAAGAGTTATATAGAAATAATAACTAATAAAATTAAAAAATTAAAACCAGATTTAGTTTATTGTAATTTTTTAGATATTAAAATTGAGAAAGTATTAAAAGAAATTACAAACACTAAAAAGTTAATATGGTTATCAGTAAAAACTTGCAATAAAAGAATAATAGAACTTAAAAAGTCTTATGATTATATTATTTCAGGCAATCAAAAAATTCACAAATTAGCAAAAAAAAATAAATTCAAAAATTTAAAGTTAATGATTTCCAGTCCAGCAAATAAAAAATTTTCAGAAAATTTTTTTTTATATAGAAGGAAGGAAATATATTTTGCTGGTTCATTTGGAAATGATTTTAAGTATAGACTAGAGGTTTTAGAATATATTAAAAACAAATTTCCCACAAAATTTCGAATTAGAAATTTAGTAGAAAGATATTTTTTTGTACAATTATTTACAAATCAATTATTAGTTTTTTTTCCTAATTTTACTAAGTATTTATATGAAAAAAAATTTTACCAATTTTAATACTTTGAAAAACTTCAACTCTAAAGAAATTTTTGGAAAAACATGGATTCTAGAAATGGAAAAACACCAAATTGTTATAAATGTTCATTCGGGTTTTGACCAAAATAATAATATTAATAGTAGAGTTTTCGAAGCACTATCCGCTGGATGTTTATTATTTTGTGAAGAAAATAAATTTATGAAAAAATTTTTTTTAGAAAATAAACATGTCGTTTATTTCAATTCAAAAAATGATTTAAAGAAAAAAATTGACTATTATTTACTAAATACGAAAGCCGCATATAAAATTGCTAAAAACGGAAATCAGTTATTTATTAAAAAACATCAAAGCAAAGTTAGAATAAAAGAATTTAAAAAAATTATTAAAAGTATAAGAATATAAGTATATTATGACAAAATATTTAATTACAGGTGGTAATGGAAGATTTTCAACAGAGTTAAAAAAATTTTTTAAAGATAAGAAAAAATTTATTTTTTTGGATAAAAAAAATTTTGACATAACTAATAGAAGACAAATTGGTCTCGTTTTAAATAAATACAAACCAAATTCTGTTATACATTTAGCTGGTTTATCTAGACCTATGATATCACATGAAAAAAATATTCAAAAAAGTATAATCTTAAATATTTTGGGTACATGCAATATTGTACTAGAGTGTGAAAAAAGAAATATTAAAGTTATATATTTTTCAACAAATTATGTTTATCCAGGTAAGAAGGGTAACTATGCTGAAAATTCCCCTCTTTTACCAATGAACAATTATGCTTGGTCCAAATTAGGTGGAGAGGCAGCTGTGCAAATGTATAAGAATTCCTTAATTTTAAGAGTAGCAATGACTGAGAACCCATGGGTACACCCTTTTGCATTTAGAAATTTAAAAATTAATTTTCTTTATCATGATGAAGTTGCAAAACTATTACCTAAAATTATTGAAAAAAGAGGCATTATAAATTTAGGTGGTAATGAAAGCTCAATTTTTAAATTTGCACAAAAAACAAATAAAAAAATTCGCAAAATATCATATTCTAAAAAAACAAGTAATGTGGTAATGCCACAAAATTCCACTATCAATATTAGTAAATTAAAAAAAATGTTAAAAACTAAATAACTATTCTTTTAAAAGAAGCTTTTCCTAAGTAAGAATTTATTAGACCTGATGATTTATTAAAATAAATAGTTTTTTTTCTATTATTTAAAAAATAGAATATTAAGAATTTAATAGTAGATGTAATTAAATCAGGTATTGTATTTTTGTAAGCCGAATAAGTAGAGTAATTTTTTCTGTAGTAGTAAAATTTCGACCACATATAGTGCCAATGTTTATTCGCTTCTATTTTTAAACTATTTTTTAAGTTTACTGATTTACCCCCAAGGTGATTAACTTTTAGTTTAGGTAATACATAAATTTTATGACCTTTATTATAAGCCCTCAAACAAAAATCTGTTTCTTCATAATATAAAAATATTTTTTCATCAAATCTTCCAACTTTTTTAACATTTTTCATGTTAAAAAATAAAAATTGCCCATGAACTAATTTCATTAGATTAAAATCTTTAAATTTATTACTTTTATCTGAAAAAAATTCTTTTTTATAAAAAGATCTTTCATGTTGTGGTGCCAATATTATAAAATCTTTTATCAGGTCTGCAATATCTAAAAACTTACCTATGATATTTGAACTAAAATTTACATCAGAGTCCATATAGATTGCATATTTTGTTTTTATATTTCTAAAACCCTCGTTAATGCCACCGGTTTGCCCTGAATTATACTTACTTATTATTACTCTTACATTGTTGAATTTTTTTTCAAAATAATTTTTTAAACCTTTTTCATTTGCATTATCTATAATAATTATCTTAATTTTAGAGTCTAATTTTTTAACTATCTTAAAAATAGTTTTTTTAGAATAATATGAAACAAAAAAAATTGTTAAATTTTTATAATGCTTCATTTTTTATAAAGATGATATTTTAATTTTTTTAAGAGTTTCTCTTATATCACTTGCAATCTTTGAATCTAATTTTAGTCCTAATCTTTTTATTTTTTCACCACTGGTCATAAATGAATTTTGTTGTAAAATTTTCCCTTTAACAAATCTAATCTTTATTTTAATTTTTTCTTTTTTAATTAAATTAAGTATCTGCAGAACAGTTTTATTTTCTGATATAATATTAAATATTTCACATGGAAAGTAATTTTTTTGGATTATGTAATTTATTACTTTATTTGCATCTTTAAGACTAAGGTAAGGCCGATATAGATTCAATGCCTGACCCCAAATAGGAATTTTTATGTTCATTATAGCATTAAAACAAAACTTATTTACTGCTGTATGAAACCTCATACCTTCTGAATATCCACTAATAGTGCCAAATCTAAGACTAATATAGCTAATTTTTTTCTGTTTTTTTAACATGTTTTCTTCTTTTAATTTTATTTCTGCGTAGGGGCTTTGAGGTACAAGTTTTTTTTCTGTTTCATCCACAGTATTTTTTTGAGAACCATACACACTTGTAGAGGAGATATGGATCAGTTTTACCTTATTTCTTTTACAATAAATTACTATATTTTTAAAACAACCCAAATTATTTGAAATCACATGCTGTTTCTCTGTTAAACTTTTTTCTGCATTCGTGAGAGACGCAAGGTGTAATACAACATTTGTCTTAGGTAATTTTTTAATAATTGCTTTATTTGTTAAGTCACCATAAATAAATTTTATTTTTTCATTTTTAAGATTAAATAAAACATTGAATCTTTGATTTCCTATATTATCTATCAAATATATTTTTTTTATTTTTTTAATTTTAACAAGTCGGCTGATAAGGTAACTTCCAATATGACCAAGCCCACCAGTAATAAGTATTTTCATTTTGATATTATTTTTTTAAAATTATTGAATTCTAAAATATATTCTTTTTTATCATATTCATAATTACACAATGTTAATAATGAGTCTTCATCACTTTTAAAATTTATTTTGATCCAGTTGTAGGTAGGAATATATAAAGCTTCTTTCTTTTTTAAATCTAAATTAAATATTTTTTTATATCTATAACTTATAATTTCAATTTTAATCTTTCCTCTCAGGGGAATAATAATCTGAGAACATTTTTTATGAGCATGGTCTGCTCTGGAAAATTTTTTTTTGCCATATAATAAAAAAAATCTTTTTAATTTGAATTTTTTTGGAAATGATTTATTTATATAAAAAGGAACTAATGTTCCATTAAACTCAGGATAAATAGAATATTTTATAATTGTTGGTTTTTTTATTTTCATGAATTATTTCTTTTAAATAAATCTTTAAAAGAAGGATGCATCTTGTCTCTTGTTGAAAGTATTGGTTTTTTAATCTTCCAATCAATTTTTAAGTATTTATCGTTATAGGCTAATCCTCTTTCATGTTCAGGGTATCTGTATTCAGAAAGGTGATATAGAAGAATATTTTCTTTGCCTAAAAAACCAATACCATGAGCACAGTTCTTTGGCACATAAAGTAACAAACCTGGTTTTAAATCAAATTTGTATATTTTGCCAAAATTTTTTGATTTCTTGTCTATGTTCACACAAATATCAATTGCTCTACCTTTTAGAACTGAAAGTATTTTAGATTGTTTTTTTTTATCTTGATAGTGAAGACCTCTAATAACATTTTTTTTAGAGCATGACATTGCTGTAAATTTACAATTAAATTTTATTTTTTTTTTAAGAAAGAGTTCTTTAAAAAAACCTCTATTGTCAGGATAAATAGTTGTTTTAATTATAAATGGTTTCATTTTAAATTTTAAATAATATAAATAATAGTTTAATAATAATTAAATTAATATATCAGTATAGAATAAATAAACAGTATGTTAGTAAATTTTACAAATCTTTATCAATTAATACCAGAAAAAAAAAGAATATTTAAAAAGATTAATTCTTTAATTAAGAGTTCTAAATTTATAGGCGGTATAGAATTAAAAAATTTTGAAAAAAAATTTTCAAAATTTGTTGGTACCAAATACTGTATAGGCGTCGGAAATGGTACTGACGCTCTTGAAATAGCTGTAAAATCTTTAAACCTTAAAAAAGGTTCTGAAATAATTGTTCCAAATAATACATGGGTCTCTACTGCAGAGGCTGTATTAAATAATGGATATAAAGTAGTTTTTTGTGATGTAAATTTAGATGATTATTCAATCTGCACTGATGATTTAAAAAAAAAAATTAACTCTAAAACGTCCGCAATTATGGTTGTTCATCTTTATGGAAACCCATCTAATATAATGACAATTAAAAAATTGATTAAAGGAAAATCAATTAAAATCGTAGAAGATTGTGCACAAGCTCATGGAACAAAATTTTTAAATAAACATGTAGGAACATTTGGTGATGTTGCAACATTTAGTTTTTTTCCGGGTAAAAATTTAGGAGCATTTGGTGATGGAGGGGCTATTGTTACAAATTCAAAAAAAGTATTTGAGTATTGTTTAAGATCAAGAAATCATGGTTCCTTAAGTAAATATGATCATAAATTTTCTGGAAGGAATTCTAGGTTAGATACTATCCAAGCAGCTGTATTAAATATAAAACTAGAAAAATACAATGAAAGTAACTCAAGAAGAAGAATATTGGCTAAAATTTATTTTGATAATTTAAAACATATTGACTCAATTAGATTGTTTAATTTAAGTAAGGGAAATATCTCATCCTTTCATCAATTTGTTATTAGAACTAAATTTAGAGATAAACTTAAAGAATTCCTAAAAAAAAGAAAAGTAGATACCATGATTCATTATCCTTATATGCTGAGTGAGCTTAAATTTTTTAAAAATACAAAAAAGTTAAAAAAAAGTCATAATTTAGGATCGTATATTTTAAGTTTACCTATTTCTGAAGAGCACAGTAAAACAGAAATTAATTATGTTTGTAAATGCATTAATGATTTTTTTAAAAAATAAATATTTAATTAATAAATGAAAATTTTAATAACTGGTGCACTAGGATTTATTGATTTTCATTTAGCTTTAAAATTTCTCAAAAATAAAAAAAATATGGATATTAAAATTATATAATCTTATGACTAATAGTTATTATTTAAAGAAAATAGAACTTAAAAAAAAAATTATATTCTTTAATTTGCTTTAAATATTTGCACATACTTATTGCCACGTGTAATTTACCACCTGATTCAGGTGTGATATCAATTATAACACCAACATTTAATTTTTTATTCATTATTTATTTTTTCTATGTAGTTAGATAAAAATTTAAGTGGTTTTTTTATTATCTTTATTAG
>Ga0115001_10000211_pt1 | contig 40967 bp, 33 predicted proteins | sample ArcticOcean_MG_C_12_FD_89869 | JGI IMG/M metagenome (GOLD analysis project Ga0115001, IMG submission 89869) | Marine microbial communities from western Arctic Ocean - ArcticOcean_MG_CB8_130 | ecosystem: Environmental > Aquatic > Marine > Oceanic | place: Arctic Ocean: Canada Basin | collected... | reverse complement strand
TTCAAATGCAAAAAGGTGGCGAGGACAAGTTGCACAAACTTAAAAAAACATTTCCGTTGATGACGCACCCAGTGTTGCGCACGCATCCTGAAACTGGACGCACATCGCTTTATGTGAATGAGTATTATACTTTGCGAATCAACGAACTTTCGGAGGCAGAAAGTGAGCCATTTTTGAAAATTTTGCACCACCATGCGCAGTTGCCGGATTTTCAGCTGCGTCATTGTTGGCAGAAAAACGATATTGCATTCTGGGATAATCGCTGCACCCAACATTATGCCTCTAACGATTACGGGGCTGATCATAGAATTATGAATCGAGTTACTCTGATCGGAGATAAGCCTTATTTTCGACCCTAACCGATTGCTTCAATTCGGCAAAATTTAGGGAATGAACGACGCGGTCGATCGAAGTGTTACCTATGGATTGCTATTGATGGTGTTATCTACTCTGTTGCAGTCTTCGATGCACGCTCTGGTTCGCCACGCTGGCACCGAGCTAGATCCATTCGTGCTGGTTTTTTATCGTAATCTGTTTGGCTTTCTAGTGATTATTCCAATGTTAATGAGAACCGGATGGTCTGGTCTTCACACGAATCATTATCAGTTATTATTTCTGCGAGGTTTTCTAGGCATCATTGGTATGTCGGCCTGGTATTACAGTCTGGTGTATGTGCCGATAACAGAGGCCACGGCCCTTAGTTTTACTGGAGTGGTTTTTACCGCGCTAGCGGCCATTATCTTCCTAAAAGAGCGTGTACATTTGCGTCGCTGGCTTGCAATTCTGGGTGGTTTAGTTGGAGCATTGGTAGTGTTGCAACCAAGTACAGGACAGTTCGATCCCTTGTTATTGCTGGTTTTATTTTCATCCGCCTTCTGGGCGCTGTCATTTCCATTTGCACTGTATTTCTGGCAGTGGCCAGTGGGTGAGCAGTGGTTATGGTTAGTATTGATTGGTGTGGTCGGTGTGTTAGGGAATTTGTGCCTGGTAAGGGCATAAGTGGTTGCCGATACTTCAGCGGTGATGCCGATCGATTTCCTTCGATTGTTGTGGGGAGCATTGATTGGCTATTATTTTTTTGGCGATCAGATAGTGGCGTCAACCTGGGTCGGTGGTTTTCTGATTTTCATTAGCGGCAGCTATATCATCCTGCGTGAATCAAGACTGAAGAAAAAGGTGCCGTATCGAACTGACTTAAACTAGACCGTCTTCTAAGCGACCAGTAATTCGAGGTTGGCTAGATGCCGGATGTCGTGAATTTCCAGGATACGTTGAACGGCTGGTCGTTTTAAAGCAGTTTTCATCATACGAAGTGCATTCGGATAGATCGATAGATCTGCAGGCTGATTTTCAGTCCAGATTGCCTGCATCAGAAACAGGATATCGCAGATGGTGTATTGCTCACCGATAAAATAAGGACCTGGCGTTAAGGCATGATCGATGACATTCCAGATAAACTTGAGTTCACGTCGCGAAGCTTCTTTTAACGCTTCCTGCATTACCTTGTCATCTGGAAAATAACGCTCCACATTAAATTGAATCAACACTTCGGGCTGGAAGGTACTCATCAGGTAAATCAACCACTGCTGCGCTTGTGCCCGTCCAGTTCCGTTATCAGTTGGCATGAATTGATTGTCGTGATGTTCTGAGAGATACAGCAATGTCGCGGCTGTTTCGTAAACCGGACCGTGGGGCGTAATTAACACCGGCACTTTAGCATTCGGGTTAAGCTGAAGAAAGCCATCAGGAAAGGTGTCCGGTTGGTGAACGTTAAACCAGATAGCCTCAAATTTAGTGCCCAGTTCTTCAAGCAATAAATGCGTCGTCATGGCATAGGAATTCCGATGTAAGTAGAGGGAATAATCATTCATCTTTTAATCCTTATACGAGGTTTTTATTCTGTGAATACAGTATTTCAGATTGGAAATAGAATTATTCGTTGACTATATCTTAAGAGCTCGAATTATAAACAATTCTTCCAGCAACAATTGTGGTTTTGACACGGCCGTTAAAGTCCCAACCTTCGAATGGTGTGTTTTTGCCTTTAGAGATAAAATCTTGCCCTAAACATAAATAATGCGTATCAGGGTCTATGATGCAGATATCAGCCCATTCACCAATCGATAAATTGCCTGCAGGTATACCCAGCAGTTTAGCTGGATTAATAGTTAATCGGCTGATCACCTCAGGTAAAGTCATTAAGCCTTCCTCAGCTAATCGAAGTGCCAAAGGCAGCAAAGTATCAAGGCTACTTATGCCGGGTTCGGCTGAGGGGAAAGGACAAAGTTTGGCATCAATTTCATGTGGTTGGTGATCTGAACAAAGACAATCGATTGTGCCATCGACAACACCGTCCCGAAGTGCTTGACGATCAAGTTGACTTCTTAGTGGCGGAATAGTTAGCTTACTGGTGTCAAACTCACCTAAATCGTGATCAGTTAGAAACAGTTGGTGCATGGCACAGTCAGCAGTAACCGGTAAACCATTGGCTTTGGCTTGCCGAATCATATCGACTGATCGTGCGCAGGAAAGTTGTCCAAAATGGGTTCTTGCACCAGTTTGAGCGACCAGCTCTATGTCTTTTGCGAGGGCAGCTGTCTCTGCCACCTCTGGAATTGAGGGCAGCCCAAGACGAGTTGAGATAGCGCCTTCGTGTGCGCAACCATTGGCATAAAGATCATGGTCTCTAGGTTGTATAATAACCAGCATTTTATGACCCTCGGCATATTCCATTGCACGTCGCTGAACCAAGTTGCTGTTGAATGGTTGCTTAGCATTGCTGAGTGCGATGCAACCGCTAGATTTTAAACCAGCCATATTGGTTAGTTGTTCACCCGCAAGGTTTTGTGACAATGCGCCAATAGTATAAATATGACAGTGATTGCCCGCTTTCGAGTTACCGTGATGGATTAGTTCAACAACGGCGGTGTTGTCAATAACGGGTTGGGTATCGGGTGGTATACAAAGGCTGGTGATACCATTGGCAGCGGCTGCTTGAGTTTCGCTTTCAATGGTTCCTTTATGTACTTGACCCGGTTCACGTAATCGAACCTGACAATCGACCAAACCTGGAATCACCCAATGATTGTGGGCATCAATGGTTTGGTTGGCTTTAAAGTTAGCAGGTGGTTTGCCGACGCCTACAATTAATTTGCCATCAGTATAGACGTCTGTTTTGGTCTGGCTAAGATTAACCGGGTCGATCAACAGGCCATTTTTAATATGGATATTCATAAGTGCCGCTCCTCGACTTTCATCGACCGACTGTCATTGACATAACGGCCATGCGCACGGCAATGCCAAAAGTTACCTGTTGCAAGATGACTGATTGTGGTCCATCCATAACACTCGATTCAATTTCGACACCACGATTGGCAGGCCCTGGATGCATCACTATGGCATCAGGGTTGGCGCAATTTAAACGCTCTTGGGTCAGGCCAAAGAGGTTGAAGTATTCCTTTTCGCTAGGCAATAAAGCTCCCCGCATACGTTCTTTTTGTAGGCGCAACATGATGACAACATCGACATCTTTTAGTCCCTGCTCAAGATTGTTATACAAATGGACACCGAGTGACTCGATACCAACGGGCAATAATGTTTTAGGTGCTATGACCCGAACTTCGGCAGCACCGAGTATATTGAGCGCATGAATCTGTGAGCGTGCAACGCGCGAATGTGCGATGTCTCCAATAATAGCAACCCGCAGCTGCGAAAAGTCCTTCTTGAAGTGGCGTATTGTAAACATGTCGAGCATGGCCTGGGTTGGGTGTTCATGCTGACCATCACCGGCATTGAGAACACTGACACCGGGTTTGACATGCTGAGCAAAGAAATGAGCACTGCCACTATCTTGGTGACGGATCACAAACATGTCGATCTGCATGGCTTCGATGTTGCGAATGGTATCGAGTAAAGACTCACCCTTACTCGTTGCCGAAGTGTTTAGATTCAGAGTGAGAACATCTGCAGACAAACGCTGTGCGGCCAATTCAAAAGTTGACCGAGTGCGAGTGCTGGGTTCAAAGAATAAGTTAGCAACGGTTTTGCCGCGAAGTATAGGAACCTTTTTAACGGTCCGTTCAGTAACCGACGTAAATGACTCGGCTGTATCCAGTATTTCGGTTAATACAGGCAGGTTTAACCCTTCAATACCTAGAAAATGTTTCAGCTTTCCATTTTCATCAAGCTGTAAATTATTTTTTGACATTAGTAATGGGTTAACCAGCCTCTATTAAAGTTTTGATGCTGAGTTGAAGAGGTTCGGGTCCACTGAGTTTGATATGGTTACCAGCTTTCAGTTGAATAGTGTCAGCGACTATATCGGGCTGAATCGGAATTGACCGTTCGCCACGATCCACCAAAATTGCCAGAATAATTTGTTCAGGCCGGCCGTAGTCGAATATTTCATTCATCGCTGCCCGGATGGTGCGCCCAGAATAAATAACATCGTCAATGAGAATGATGGTTTTGCCATCAATGTCAGTTGGCAGACTGGATGGGTTAACCGTGGGGTGAAGGCCTGTTGTAGTGAAGTCGTCACGATAAAATGAGATGTTTAATCGGCCAAGTTCGGTATCCGGGGCAATGGTTTGATGAATAATATTAGCAATCCAGTATCCGCCTGTCTCGATACCAACAATAATGGGTTGGTTGGCTGGATCTTGTCCGTCTGGGAAATAGGGCTTGAGTGACTGTGCCAACTTATCGATGAGTATTTCAACTGAAGGTAATGACACGGATATTCCTGACTCTAAAAGGCCTAATATTGAGTATGGAGTGCTTTATAGCATGATTTTTTATTCAGTTATAGCAATGCTAACGATGCCTTTTAAAAAGCATCCCTTTTATAACTTAGGGTTAGGTTTTAAAGCGGAATAACCTTGCTACTGCGAAGCCAGGATTCAGTGATCAGCATGGCTGCAATACTGTCAATTTGCTGTTTAGTTTGGTGTTGTTTGCTTTCAATAGCCATCTCATAAGCTTCACGAGTGGTGAGTCGTTCATCAACTAGTTCTACAGGTATTTTGAATCGACCTTCCAGTTGGCGGCTAAATTTAAGTACTTTGGCGGTCATTGGATGATGGTCATTTATCATCGAACTGGGTAAACCAACAATAAGTTTTTGTGGCTGCCACGCTTTTAAAAGGCATTCAATCGCAGCCCAATTAGGTTTTTGGTTGATCGATTTGATTGCATTCAACGGTCGTGCTTGGACCGTTAGTGTGACGCCTATGGCGATGCCAGTCCAAACGGTGCCAAAATCAAATCCAATTACTGTGTCGACTTTAGTTTCCATTGGGGCGTCTAGGCATTGCCACTGACAGGTGACAGCATACTGATGTCAAACCCAAGCGTATCGAAGGCCATTTGCCATTTAGCGTCTGAATTTTGATGGAATAAAAGGTCGGCGTTTGAAGATGACGTTAACCAAGAATTTTCCTGTAACTCAGATTCAAGTTGGCCCGATGCCCAACCCGAAAACCCAAGTATTACCAGATAATCTTCTGGCCCATTGTTATCTGCTATAGCCTGCAAAATGTCAGCCGATATGGTGAGGTGGATACCATCTGATACCTCGGTGGTTTTTTGCCAATGGTCAGCTTCACTATGTCCCGTTGATCCATCTCCAGTCGGTCTATGTAACACAAAACCTTGTTCAAGCTTGACGGGCCCACCAATATAAACGGGCTTCTGGCGGATAGTTTCGTCACTACACTCAATGTTGAGTTGCTCAAAAATACTCTGAAGTGATTGAGATGCTAGATGGTTAATAACTAATCCCATGCTGCCCTCTGAATTATGTTCGCAGATGTATACAAGGCTAGAAGCGAACAACGGATCCTTGATGCTGGGCGTGGCAATAAGGCACTGGTCTACCAGGCTTTGAGTCGTTGTATTCATCTAAATGGTCTCTCCATTGGTGCGAAAACGATTACTGTCAAAATTCCAAGTTCGAATAATGACTATTTGATCGGTTCTTTGCTTCAATTCTTTAGAAAAAGGGGCAAACGGTTCTGATAATCGTAAAATTCGTTTTGCAGCTTCGTCCAGAATGCTAGATCCAGACGACTGAGTAATTTTAACATTCAGTATGGCGCCTAACTGATTAATTCGAACACTTAATCTTAACTGGCCGTCAATTTTTTTGACCCTAGCCTCACTGGGATAATTCAGATTACCGGTCCGCTCAATTTTTTGAACCCAAGCCGCCAGGTAGCTTGCCTCTACTGCTTTTTTGGTAGCCGCTGTTAAAGTGATCGATCTGGGTCTTTTAGCGTAATCGACAACCATCTGACGGATTTCAGCCTGTAATTGGGCTATCTTACTCTGCCGTTGATTCTTATTACTAACCTGCTTCGCGTTGGATGCTTTCTGGTTCTTTTGCGTTGTCTTATCAATCATTTGCTTGGAGTCCTGCTGTGTCAGAACATAAATTTGACTAATGGCGAGCTGGCTCTTATATAATTCTTGTTGAGCTTGATCTGCTAGCCCATATTGATTAATCGGTGTGTCGGCTGATATGGGTGCACTTGGACGCGATTTATCGTCAGCTTTTCCACCACCGGCCTGATCTACTTGAGCCAAATAGTCTGGCTTTTCGACAGTTTCCAAACTTCGAGAGTTTGCAATAATCACTTCAAGGCCAGGCAAGGCATTGTTGCTGAATTTTTCTGACGGAGTAAACCCAACGCCTAAAACGACAATGGCGTGAATAATCAAAGCCAAAAAGAGCGTAAAACCCAGTCGATCGCCGGCATTAATGCTCGGTTTGTTTAGTTGCTGTCGATTTTGATGTTTCATGTGGACTTATTTTGCCAGACAATGGTGGCCCTTAACCAGTCGTTTGGACTAACAGCATTGAAAAAGTGTGTTTTTAAAATTTTCTGATAGAAAAGATCAAGGTCTAATCAACAATAAGGACAGGCCAGTCGCTAGTAATATTGATCTTTTGAGCAAATGAACGCGTGATTATAATTTTTTTATCTTCGCTGATAATTAGATAATCTTTTACGCCAAGTGATTTTGCCAGTGAACGATGATTGTTTATACCGTCGATCATCAGTGTTGTGGCTGCCACATCGGACAGCACGGGGTCAGTTGACAATACGGTGGCCGAGCTGATATTTTTTGAAGGGTCTCCTGTCCTTGGGTCGATAATGTGGTGGATCAGTTTTTCTGCTTGTTTATAAAAGCGTTGGTAGTTGCCTGATGTGAATAAACTTTGATTACCCGTCAGACTAACGCCGGCAATTGCACCGGGTTCAAACGGGTTTTGTATACCTATTTTCCACGGCTTGCCAAACTTTTTGCCCGAAGCATTAAGGTCGCCACCCGCATTAATCAAGAAGTGTTCGAAACCAGAGTCGCTTAAGTAGCTTGCGATAAGCCCGATAGCGTAACCTTTGGCGATGCCACCTAGATCAAGCTGGAGATGAGGATTACTGCTATGGGCTGCTTGTTGGTTGATCTTTAGGTCAAGCATTGTCGGGATATCGGTCTTAATGAGCTTTATTAAAGGGGTATTTGGTTCGCTCTTACCATGAAAGCCATAGGCGTTAATGAGTTGCCCTAAAGCGGGGTTAAATAAATACTGTGACTGTTGATAGTATTGCTGACTCAACACTAATAGCTTTTTGAGAGATTCTGGCACCGTGGCTTTACTCGTGTCTAGTAAAGTTTGATTGAAGCGAAACAAATCGCCATCTTCCCAGGCATGCCAGTTTTTGCGATAGACCAGAAGCTGGCTTTCTATTTGAGTTAAGGCGGTTTCCGCTTTGCTACGGTCTGCATGTATTAATGTAACGTCAATAATAGTACCAAATTGCAGAATGCGTTGTTCTACTAATTGGCCTACTGGCTGATCCTGATGGTTGCAGGCAGATAGCAAAATGAATAACAGGCTAGCAATTAAGCGGAAATTATTTGTTCTACACAATTGAATAAATCAGCACTGATATTGAGATTAAACTCATTGTCGAGTTCGCGAATGCAAGTGGGGCTGGTGACATTAATTTCGGTGACATAATCACCAATAACGTCCAGGCCGACGAAAATAAGACCCTTTTCGCACAGTTTGGGTCCAATTTGCTGACACAACCAATGGTCCCGTTCACTCAGTGGTTGACCACGAGTACTGGCACCGGCGGCGATGTTGCCTCGATTTTCACCTTTAGCGGGTATGCGGGCGAGGGCGTAAGGCACTGGTTCACCATTGATCATTAGGATACGTTTATCCCCTTCGGTTATTTCAGGGATGTAGCGCTGAACCATGGTTTGAGACGAGCCATGATGGGTTACTGTTTCAAGTATGACGTTGGTATTGGTATCGCCAGCCTTCACGCGAAATATCGATTGCCCACCCATGCCGTCGAGGGGTTTGATGATAACGTCTTGATGCTCAGCGATAAATTCGAGTAGACGTTGAGGATTGCGGCTAATGCGAGAGTCTACACAGCATTCAGGGAACGATCGGGTATAGAGCTTTTCGTTACAGTCGCGCAGGCTAGACGGTTTGTTGACAATTAAGGTTCCATTCTCTTCTGCCTGTTCAAGCAAGTAAGTGCTGTAGATATATTCAAGATCAAACGGTGGGTCTTTGCGCATAAAGATAGCGTCGAGTGAATCCAAACGACAGCACCCTTCGCCAGTGACTCGGAACCAGTCGTTATTGTTGTCCGTCACTTCAAGCGTTTGATAAGTGGTGTAGCTAATGCTGTTTTCCATATACAGGTCGTCAATACGCATATAAAAAATTTGCCAGCCACGGCTTTGTGCCTCGAGCATCATTGCAAAGCTGGAGTCCTTCCAGGGTTTAATTTTTTCAATTGGATCCATCACCATCCCGAGCCGCCGATTAGTCATGGTTTGGAATCAACGCATCTAATTGGATGATATAACTCATTTTTTTGATTCGGCAATTTCTCTTGCCGCAGCGAGTAACGCAAGACGACCAATAATGCCATAAGCATAAAATCGATTAGGTGCGGTATGGCAATCATCATCTAAGTTAGGCGAGTTGCAAGGATCTGCAAAGGCCAGTGGTTGAAAAGACATGCCTGGAGAGTTGAGAATGCCAGTAGCGGACTTCTGAGAGTGCATTCTATAAAAGCCACCAACGACATAATGGTCAATCATATAAACTACGGGTTCTGCGGTGAGCTTTTCATCGCCAACTGTTTCTAAGGTTGGGACGCCCTCTTGAAGTATTACTTCTGATGTATCGCCACCTTCTTTAGTAGACGACATCTTAGTGCGTTGCTTACGGTTAAGAGAACGGATTTCTTCCGCTGAGTTGACTATCAAAACGCCCATTCCATAAGTGCCTTGGTCCGCTTTCATTACGATATAAGGTTTGTCAGTAATACCGTATTCATCATATTTTTTCTGAATCGCGGTGAGTAGTTTTTCAGTGTTATCGGCTAAGCAGTCTTCACCTTCACGCTTCATAAAGTCTATGGCGCCACAATTACGAAAAAGTGGGTTGATTAACCAGGGATCGATATCGATCAGTTTGGCAAAGCTTTCTGCAACATCGTTATACATATGAAAATGATCTGACTTATAACGATTCGACCAGCCCAAGTCCATGGGGGGCACCACGGTCTGATTAAGCTTTTCAAGTATAGCGGGTCGTCCACCTGAAAGGTCATTGTTGAGCAATATTGCACAAGGTGACACACCCTCAACCTGAAGCTCATTATTAATGCGCTGAATAGGACTGAGTGTGACGGATCTGCCTGAGGGTAATTCAATGGTGTTCGGTTCTTCAAGGTCTGGATTCAAACTTCCGAGATAGCAGTGGTATCCTGCCAAGGTAATATATTCAATTAACGTGGCTACACTCTCAAGGTAGAAAAGATTTCGGGTGTGCCTTTCGGGAATAATCAGCAAATTTTTAGCATCGGGGCAATATCGCGATAATGTAATTTGGACTGCCTGAATACAGAGTGGTTTTGACGCTGGGTTTAAGTTGTTAAATCCGGCTGGAAATAAATTGGTGTCTACAGGAGATAGTTTAAAGCCAGCATTTCTTAAATCAACTGATCCATAAAATGGTGCAGGCGTCTCGTTAAACTGTTCTCGTAACCAAATTTCAATCTTCTCTTGATTAGCCAGTATTTGCTGTTCAATTTTATCGATTGGACCAGTGTTAGCGGTCAAAAGGTGGGGTACGGTTGTTAGAATTTGTGCACTCATAAAATTGGATAACTAATTAGTGTGGTCGGATTCTACTGAACTTCGCTCTTTAAAGCACATTTAAATCTAGCAGGCGCTGTTAAATACTGATTGAAAATAGCCGTAATTATAAGTAACTCGAACAAGAGGCCTGTATGAATCTGATTTAAGCAATGGGTTTGAGCAATTATAAGGTGGTTTTGCATTACTTAGTTCGAATAAATGACTAGGTCTGCATGAGAAAATGAATATAATCGCTTCAACCGCTGATGTGATTTAAATCCAACCTCAGGTTTTTTAAAGTGAATTATTAAACCCTTTAAGTAACTAAAAACGCACAATAACCTGCAAAATCAATAAATGTTAAAAGGCCTATTAATTTTAAGAGATGTTTGTGGGCGCTGATTAATTCAACCGTTGAAGACTTCAATGGTATAAAAAAACAAACAAAAATTTAGATAAATAAATGCTAAGCCAATGTTGATATCTCAGGCATTCGTAATTATAAAAACAGTTAGGCAATAAATATTATTCAACAATTCACATTGAAGACTGCCACTGGGTCAATGGATTCGATGGTTGATGCTGCGTCACAATCAGATGCAACCTTAATTATGTCTGATTCTATCGGGAATTTAGAATCTGCTAAATGTTACTTTCTGAGTAATTTGATGGTATTCAATTCGATTGAATTAGTGATTCACAGGCAAAAAAATTTAAACGCAAAAGGTCGAAATTCTTAATGAATCTTGAGTACGTTTCGATAAAGCATATTGCTCTGGGCTGGGTTAAACCGTTAATAGACGATTACCTCAACGAAATCACGCACGACCTAAAGCAATACATGACGGCTCGTGATGACAGCCTAATAGAGGGCGTCAGATATCGGCTTGCAGTTTTAAGGGGCTTATTAGTCATGGTTGAACAATATGTTTCAGCCATGCTGTCAGCAGAAATATTGACACTATGTGACTTTATTGCCAACCAAGCGCATGGTGAAAATGGAGGTATGGGTGCAGATAAAAATCAAAATAATCAGGCACTTGAACTATTGCTCATATCTGTCGAGGCATTGTCTAATTACTTAGAGCAAATTCAATCAGGCCATCGCGAACTTCCCTTTACGATACCATCGCTCGTAAATGATATTCAGTCGGTTAAAAAGCGGAATCTACTGTCTGAAAAGCTGATTCTTCTACCTGATCTATCTATGCATGGTGACGATGGCGAAATCGATGCGGTCGACGACTATTCCAATAATGCCTCAAAGCAACTCATTAAAAAACTCCGTCCTGCATTTCAGCTGTCTTTACTAAATGTTATTAAAGGAAATGAGGTGGTCAAAAATCTGAAACGTTTAGAAGCAATTTTCGATGTGCTTGAAGCCCAATCACGCTCGGAACAGGTCGCTCGGATTTGGTGGATTATCGGCGCATTTGTTGAATCGATACGTCAGCCATCGTTAGAATTAGATATTTCGATCAAAAATTTATTAAGTAAAGTTGATGCTTTGTTCCGTGCACTGATAGCAATGGGTGAAAGGGGCTTGTTAAAACGTCAACCAATCGCGTTAATCAAACACTTTTTGTATTATATCGCTCAGCCTGAGTGTGATGGACCCAAATGTCAGGCGATTAAAATGGCCTATAGACTCGAAGAATTTCTCCCCAATGAGGTTGACCGAAATCAATTGCTCGATCATACCAAAAACTCGAACCAAGGACTTCTCACGACCGTTTTAGAGTGTGTCAGTAGGGATGTTAAAGCGCTTAAAAATACTGCTGAAATGTTTGCTGATAGAGATTTAATTGATGTCCAAAAGCTACAGGATGTATCACGAGAGATGCATATAATGTCAGATACTTTAGCGATGATTGGGCTGGGTGAGCAGTGTCAAATAGTTGAAGCGCAAATTATGACAGTAAAGAAGATACAAAATGATGCGTTAAAATTAGATTATGAAAAAATTCGCACAGTGGTCCTAGAACTGATCCAAGTAGAGCAAGCAATAGAGAAAATGCAAAAGCTTCAGCCGAAAGTGTCTGCTGAACAATTAAGTGTTGAAGCCTTAAGTGTTTTTGAACTGGATAATGTATTAGATACAATAGTATTTGCTATGTTAGGTGACATTAAAGCAATCAAACGTGCAATTCTTAAGTTGGTAAAAGACCCATCGTGTCGCGTGAGTTTAGAACTATGTACCTCGCTAATGACACAATTACGGGGTGCTTTATTGATGCTTGATAAATTAAGGGCGGTTGCTTTGATGGATACACTGCTTGAATACCTAAACGGCTATGACACGGTTGAGCTCGCCGATGTTAATAAACTCGATTCGCTATTTCAGATCGTAGTTAGTTTAACTTCTTATCTGGAGGTACTCGGAGAGAGTCGGACAAATGGCGATATGATACTGGATACGGCTGATAATCAGTTATCAACTTTTCTTGTGCCAGTGTCCACAGCAACTAAAGTCTCCAGCAGTGAGCGATTTGATTTTTCAGTTGAAAAGAATTTAATTGAAGTTGACCCAACAGCGCATTAAACAAGACGGATAAGCAGAATTGACAGAGCTTAAAATGTATGAATGGGCAAAACCATTCGGCCTATTGTTCGAACTAAAGCGAAGGACAATCTAACAAATAAAGGCAAAGTAGTTCTCTAGCATTCTAAATACTGCCCTTGACTAAGTATAGGGCTTAAGTGGGCGTTACATATCACCCCAGTAGGACTGGACAAGAGCAAGTGCGGCTACTGCTGCTGTTTCGGTCCGCAATATTCGAGTGCCGATTTGGCTTGATATAAAACCTGCATTATTTGCCAATTCTATTTCACCCACTGATAATCCACCTTCTGGGCCCAGCAGGATAGAAATTTGAGGTGCTTTGGTTCGCGTTTGTAATAGTTTGCCAAGACGGGGCCCTTGGAAATCCAAGAGAAATCTATTGTCTCGCTGATAAGCCACTTCAAGCAGTGATTCAATGCCGTTAAAAAATTCGATTGTTGGCGGAATATGACGTCCACTTTGCTCGCAAGCCTTGATCGCAATAGCACGCCAATGGAGCTGTTTCTTTTCAAGTTGATTTAATTTGATAGGGATCTGACTGTGATTCGAATTGAATATTGAAATTCGTTTTACGCCTAGTTCAGTTGTCTTCTGAATCATCCAGTCGAGGTGATCATTCCGACTAAGACCTTGGATAATTTCACTGTCCAAAGTTGATTCAGTCATACTTTCTGATTTTAAGATGATGGACGCAAACGTTTTTTTGCCATCAAAGCATAGTTTCGATTCGTAGTTGCAGTAATCTGCACCATTGAACAAAGAAATATTCATACCGGCTTTGAGCCGGAGTACATTGCGGGCGTAATGGCTTGTTGCTGTGCTTAGCTGGATTTTTGAGCCCACGATAAGCGGCTGTTCAGTATAAATTCGCGACAGTCGCATCGTTTATCCTTCTGATATTAACGAACCGTTAATTAGGCGTACTTTTTTCTGCTATGGCAATATTCACCTTAACAATAGAACTCATGCCGAAACGCATAAAAACGGCGTATTCAACAAGAGATTTATTCTTCTAATAATTGCAGGGACAATGATTTAACCAAGGCCCCTGCAGTACCCAACGCCGTTAGTTGACCTCAGACGCAATCATTGTGCGTTTGTTATAAGCCAGCGTCAGACTTTAATACTTCTGCTTTGTCTATTTTTTCCCAACTCAAATCGATGTCGTCTCTTCCAAGATGACCATAAGCGGCTGTCTGTAGGTAAATTGGGCGAAGTAAATCAAGCATAGCAATTAAACCTTTAGGCCTGAGATCGAAATGCTCACGAACCAATTGAATAATACGGTCATTATCAATCCGTCCAGTACCAAATGTCTCAATACTGATTGAGGTTGGTTCGGCAACGCCAATGGCATACGAGACCTGAATTTCACAGCGATCAGCAATACCAGCAGCCACAATATTTTTGGCAACATAACGGGCAGCATATGCTGCAGAGCGATCGACTTTTGACGGGTCTTTGCCCGAAAAGGCACCGCCACCATGCCGCGCCATGCCGCCATAGGTATCTACAATGATTTTTCTACCCGTTAAACCTGCATCGCCGACGGGTCCACCAATAACAAACCGCCCTGTAGGATTGACATGGATATTTTCAGTTTTACATTTTGAAAACCAACCTTCAGGTAAAACTGGCTTTAAAATAGTTTCAATAACGGCTTCTCGCAGTGTTGAAAGGCTAACATCTTCTGAATGTTGGGTTGATAAGACAACTGCTTCTATACCAACGGGTACGTGGTTTTCATAGCGTAAAGTCACTTGGCTTTTAGCGTCTGGTTGCAACCAGCCAAGTTCACCAGATTTTCGTACTTCTGCCTGACGTTTGACCAATCGGTGTGCGTAGGTGATGGGGGCTGGCATCAAAACATCTGTCTCGTTGCTGGCGTAACCAAACATAAGGCCTTGATCTCCAGCTCCTTGTTCACGGTCATCTGATTCGTCGACACCCATCGCAATATCGGTAGACTGCTTGCCAATTCCGGTGAGGACTGCACAAGTATTGCCGTCAAAACCACATTCTGGGTTGTCATAACCAATGTCATTGACCGTTTTTCGAACTAGGGACTCCATATCGACCCACGCCGATGTGGTGATTTCACCTGCGAGCATGACCATGCCGGTTTTAACTAACGTTTCACAGGCAACGCGCGAACGTGGATCTTGTTCAAGTAGCGCGTCTAGAATGGCGTCAGAAACTTGATCGGCCACTTTATCTGGATGACCTTCTGAGACAGACTCTGAAGTGAAAATGTAGGCATTTGACATAATTTATGCTCTGCAAAAAAAAGAAATTATTATATAGAAGCTAATTGATAAGAAAATAGTAAATCATCAATTCTGCAAAATAAATTCATAAATATATATGCATATCTCGTTATTATGTTGATTTTAGGGATAAAGAATATTTTGAGTTGCCCCAAATAGTCATTTGCGAGAGAATACTGCGCCTTATTCGGGGCTAGTGGAGATAGAGCGAAGCGGCTGTCCGAATAGGTAACCTGGTTGATAAAGTTTAGACGTCACAGTTAAACGTTAACTTTAAATTGTTACCTTATCGATCGTTATGTTCTTTGGAGCCTGTTATGCCTTCACCTAAGACGCTTGCTAATGCCATTAGAGCGTTAAGTATGGACGCAGTTCAAAAAGCTAAATCGGGTCATCCCGGTGCCCCTATGGGGATGGCTGATATTGCGCAAGTGCTTTACAGCGAATTTTTACAACATAACCCGCAAAACCCGAACTGGCCTAACCGAGACAGGTTTATTATGTCTAACGGACATGGCTCTATGCTTCCGTATTCATTGCTTCACTTAAGTGGTTACGACCTCTCAATAGACGATTTGAAAAGTTTTCGCCAACTTCATTCAAAGACCCCTGGTCATCCCGAGTACGGTTACGCCCCAGGCATTGAAACAACAACAGGGCCATTAGGGCAAGGTATTGCAAATGGTGTGGGTATGGCGATTGCTGAACGAGCGTTAGCGGCCGAGTTCAATCGGGTTGATCATAATATTGTTGACCACAATACCTATGTGTTCTTGGGTGATGGCTGCATGATGGAGGGTATCTCACATGAAGCGGGTTCTCTTGCGGGCACTTTGGGCCTAGGTAAGCTCATCGCCTTTTGGGATGACAACGGTATTTCTATCGATGGCCCTGTTAAAGGCTGGTTTGAAGATAATACGCCACAACGCTTTGACGCTTATGGCTGGCATGTTACTGAAGTAAATGGACACGATGCAGACGCAATTAAAATATCAATAGAAGCTGCTCGTGCTGTCAAGGGGAAGCCATCACTTATTTGTTGCAAAACCACCATTGGTTATGGTTCTCCCAATAAGGCCGGTACTCATGGATGTCACGGAGCGCCATTAGGGGATGAGGAAATTGCATTGACCCGTGAAGCCCTCGGTTGGGAGCATGAGCCTTTTGTTATACCCGAAGATATTTATACGCAGTGGAGCCATCGAGAAGCAGGCCAAGCAGAAGAAGATGCTTGGAATGAAAAGCTTGTTGCTTATCGTGCAGAATATCCTGAATTGGCAATACAGCTTGAGCGACGCCTGAAGGGTGATTTGCCAGACAATTGGGCGGAAATGTCTGATGCCTATGTGGCCGAGGTGGATGCTGCAGGGTCAACCAAAGCTAGTCGACAAGCATCGTTGGCGGCAATTGAAGCTTACTCTCCATTGTTACCCGAGTTATTTGGTGGATCTGCTGATTTAGGCTGTTCGAATTTAACCGAGTGGTCTGGTTTTAAGCCGATGCGCGCTGAATCGCCTGAATCTAATTACATTAATTATGGTGTTCGAGAGTTCGGTATGTCAGCCATTATGAATGGCATCGTATTACACGGTGGGTTGATTCCTTTCGGTGCGACTTTTTTAATGTTTTCAGAGTACGCAAGAAACGCTTTGCGTATGGCTGCACTAATGAAAATCCAGTGTATTTTTGTTTTTACTCACGATTCAATAGGCCTCGGCGAAGATGGTCCGACGCATCAAGCAGTTGAACAAATACCAACGCTAAGAATGATTCCAGGCATGAACGTTTGGCGTCCCTGCGACGCAGTTGAATCTGCGATTAGTTGGAAATCGGCTATCGAGCATCGAAATGGCCCTAGTTGTTTAATTTTTTCACGACAGGGGTTGCCACATCAAGAAAGAACACCGGCTCAAATCGACTCCATATTTAAAGGTGGTTACATATTAAGTGATTGTGAGGGCATGCCTGACGCTATTATTATTGCAACGGGTTCAGAAATCGAATTGGCAATGGACGCAGCAAAATCTGAAGACTTGGCCGATAAGAAAATCCGCGTTGTTTCGATGCCTTGCACTGCCTTATTTGATCGACAGAGCAAAGAGTATCGTCAATCCGTTTTGCCACCCAGTGTAACGGCTCGTGTTGCAGTTGAAGCAGCGGTTACTGAAGGTTGGTATAAGTATGTTGGGCTGGATGGCACTGTAATTGGTATTGATACCTTTGGTGAATCAGCGCCTGCAAAAGAACTATTTGCTTACTTTGGTTTTACGGTGAGTAAGGTGGTTGAGGCGGTTAATAATGTCATAGGCGTCACTGCTGAATAGACCCATCAGCCTTTAATAATAGTATCAAGTATTTTAATAGTACTATTTAGTTCGTTTTAAGGTTGTTTATGGCTATTTACCCCCAACTGTTTGATTAAGAATACGCTAAAGACCGACAAGAAAGGCCTGCAATTTTTGTGCGGGCTTTTCTAATATGAATTTATTTCTGAACTATTCAAGAGGGCATCAATGCCAGTCATTAAATTAGTTGATCTTGATTTACGTGGAAAACGCGTATTAATACGACAGGATTTAAACGTCCCAGTCAGAAAAGGGATTGTAAGCAGTGACCAGCGAATTAAAGCCTCATTACCAACGATTCAATATTGCATCGACGCCGGTGCGCGGCTGATGATTATGTCTCATCTGGGTCGTCCAACAGAAGGTATCATTGACGCCCAATATTCTTTACAGCCGGTAGCCAACTACCTGAGTGATGCCATTGGTAAGAGCGTCAATTTAAATACAGACTATCTAGATAATCCCCCTGTGTTAGATGATGGTGATGTGTTGCTGTTAGAAAACGTGCGCTTTAACGTTGGAGAAAAGGCGGACGATGAAACCTTATCGAAACGATATGCTGACTTATGTGATGTGTACGCAATGGATGCCTTTGGTACCGCGCATAGAGCGCAGGCATCTACCCATGGCGTCGGGCTATTTGCTCCTGTTGCTTGTGCTGGTCCATTGCTATCTGCTGAGTTAGAGGCTCTTTCAATGGCGTTTGATAAACCAAAACGACCTGTTGTTGCTATTGTTGGTGGGTCTAAGGTTTCCACTAAATTGACAGTGCTAGACGCGTTGTCTGAGGTTGTCGACCAATTGATCCCAGGTGGCGGAATAGCGAACACATTTATTGCAGCAGCTGGCTATAATATCGGTCAGTCTTTAGCTGAAATAGATTTAATACCCGAGGCAAAACGATTAATTGAAATCGCGCGTGCCAATGGTAAAGATATTCCGGTACCGACAGACGTCGTGTGTGGAAAAGCGTTTTCAGAACAAACACAAGCCACAATTAAATTAGTTAGTGAAGTTGATGACGATGACATGATCTTGGATATAGGGCCTGAAACGGCTTCAAAATTTGCCAAGTTAATGGCGCAAGCTGAAACAATTGTGTGGAATGGCCCTGTCGGTGTTTTTGAATTCGCCCAGTTCGGTGAAGGCACTAGAATGCTGGGTCAGGCAATCGCATCATCTAATGCTTTTTCGATAGCCGGGGGTGGAGACACCTTAGCCGCGGTTGATAAATATAATATAGAGTCGGGTATCTCATATATTTCTACTGGAGGAGGGGCTTTCCTTGAGTTTTTGGAAGGCAAAAAATTACCTGCAGTCAAAATGCTAGAACAAAGGTTCAAGGCAGCAAAGCTATAACAGGAAGAATTAACTAAAAGGTATGACATTAATGACGATTGATATTCGTAGAACCAAAATTGTAGCGACACTGGGTCCCGCAACTGAATCTGACGAAGCGTTAGATTCTTTGATTAAAGCTGGCGTAGACGTTGTTCGTCTTAATTTTTCTCATGGCAGTGCAGAGGCACATGTTGCTCGAGCTGAAAAAGTTCGAGCTATCGGCAAGGTTAACTTCCGTCACCTTGCCGTTCTAGCTGATCTTCAGGGACCGAAAATTAGAATAGACCGATTTGCCAACGGTGCCATTGAGTTGGAAAAAGGCGATAAGTTTTGTCTTAATGCTGATTGCGGTGTGAATGATGGTGACCAAGGCCAGGTTGGCATTACGTATAAAATCCTGCCCACTGAAGTTACAGGAAATGACATACTGATGCTTGACGATGGTCGAATTGTATTAGAAGTCGAATCTACTGATGCCGTTCGAGTCAACTGTAAGGTACTGGTTGGTGGTAAGTTATCTGATAGTAAAGGTATTAACTTGAAAGGGGGGGGGTTATCTGCCGAAGCACTGACTGAAAAAGATAAAGAAGACATAAAAACGGCTGCCCTATTAGATGCGGATTATTTGGCTGTTTCATTTCCCCGTACCGCAGAGGATATTCATCGGGCTCGCCGATTGTTGCGCGAAGCGGGTGGACAAGGCGGCATTATTGCGAAAATAGAGCGAGCTGAAGCTCTTGTTAATCTCGAAGAAATTATAGATGCCTCAGATGCTGTGATGGTGGCTCGAGGTGATCTTGGTGTCGAAATTGGTGACGCTAAATTACCCGCAATACAGAAAAAAATCATTAAGATGGCTCGAGATAGAAACTGTGTTGTTATTACCGCTACACAAATGATGGAATCGATGCGCGACAATCCAATCCCCACTCGTGCCGAAGTATTTGATGTTGCCAACGCAGTACTCGACGGCACTGATGCCGTTATGCTCTCTGCTGAAACGGCTACGGGTGAGTTTCCTAGTGAAACAGTACGAGCCATGTCGGACATTTGCTTTAATGCTGAACAAGAAGCCCGAGCCAGTAAATCGCAACATCGGCTCAATACAACTTTTAATCATGTGGATGAAGCCATTGCGATGGCGTCAATGTATACTGCCAACCATTTGGGCGTTCGTGCCATTGCATCGCTGACTGAAACAGGGTCGACCGCTTTATGGATGTCACGCATTAGTTCGGCAATTCCCATCTACGCGTTATCACGTCACGAATCAACTAACCGCAAGGTGAACTTATATCGGGGCGTATTCCCCATATTTTTTCCGTCTATTCATACCAATCATGCCGAAGCTAACCAAGAAGCAATTGACTTAATGCGAAAGCAAAAAGCAGTGGATGATGGTGATTTGGTGATCATTACTAAAGGTGATTTGATGGGTACAAATGGTGGAACCAATGCGATGAAGATTGTTGAAGTCGGAAGCATGGCTAAGTTTGTTGGCTAGCGGTCTGCGTATTTGTTAATAATTCTACATGGATGGGTTTATCGTTTCTGACGACTACTATTGCCTGATATAAGGCTAAACGTAAAAATAGCCAGCCCAACCCATATTCCCGCAAAGCCAATAAGTTTGTCCTGATTAAACCCTTCGCCGAGAATCAGTACGCCTGATAAAAACTGTAATGTGGGTGTGACATAAAACAATATACCAACAGAGGTCATTGGCAGTAATCGGGTACCTGAAGTGAAAAAAGCCAATGGAATGACGGTGATAGGCCCGCCTAAAATGAGCCAAAGGTCAGTAGAGGAATTCAAATTCAGAAACATGGCCTGACCATTTATATGAAGCCATATTAATGCAGCGAGGGTAAACGGTAAGAGAAGTAAAGTTTCAATTAGTAATCCAGGAATTGCATTGGTATCCATCTTTTTTCTGAGCAGTCCGTAACTTGCAAAGCTAAATCCAACCCCTAAGGCCACCCAAGGAAATTCTGCGACGCTGGATATATAGTAGGCAACGCCTAATGCGGCAAAGCCAATAGCGATGAGCTTAAGTTTATTAAGTTTTTCATCGAAAAAAATCAATCCGGCGACCACATTAAGCAAAGGTGTCAAAAAGTACCCCATGCTGGCCTCAATGACGCGATGATTTGCTACAGCCCAAATGTAGATGCCCCAGTTAGCACAAATAAAGAGACTAGAAATGGCCAGCAATCGGACCTCAGGCCAAGATTGAAAGGCGAGCATAACTTGTTGTCTTCGGCGTAAGCTCAATAACACCAGCAGTAACAAGACCGGTGTCGACCAAAGTATCCGATGCAACAACACCTCAAGCGGCGCAATATGGGCCAATAGCGACCAATAAAGTGGAAATAACCCCCAGCCAACATAACCCGTGAGGATAATCAAATAGCCTTTATTCATTAATAAAGGGTTTTAAAAATAAGCGGTAATGCTTTTTGATTGTCGCAGCAGAAAACGGGGTGCCTACAACGTGATTGTAAATCTTCAAGGTTATTCATATTTAGAGTGGTTTTTTTCTCAACTTGATTCAAAATTATGGCGGCTATCGCTAGCCCACTGTTCTCAATTGCCTGAACTGTCAATAGAGCTTGGTTCACCGCACCGATTTTATCGTTAATGACAATCACTGTAGGCAATTGAAGTAGAGTGGCAAGATCGGCATTGAGGCCATCGTCCGCTATAGGAGAAAAGAAACCACCCGCCCCTTCGACTATTAATGTGCTATTGCAATTATCCCGTGAACAGGCGTTAAGTAACTGATTAACAGACAATTGTCGGTCTTCTAATCTGGCGGCTCGATGTGGCGCTAACGCGGCTTTAAATTTTAAGGGCGTGATTCTATCGATATCTTCACGGTGCTGATTTGCCGCTTGAAGCTTCAGGCCGTCTGCTGGAACCATTTCCCCAAACTCACCAAGCTTACAACCGGACTCCGCTGGTTTGCGCGTCTCTAATGTGAAGTTAAACTGTTGCAACTGTCTGATTATTTCGCAAGTAATATAAGTCTTGCCGACATCGGTGTCAGAACCAGTAATAAAATAACCTGAGGTATTGATAGGAATCATCAACACATTCTGTTCAAGAAGTTCATCAACTTCAAGCAAAGATTGAATTGCCTTGCTATAATATCACTCCAATTTTTCTTTCGGGTTTATCCCGCATCAGGTAACTAAGTAGTGTCACGATCTGCAGCAAATGCTCCACAGGAATTTTCGATTGGCCAACGCTGGATCAGCGTAGCCGAACTTCAGCTTGGCCTTGGTATGGTGATCGAAATTGAACATAGGACCGTCAGTATTATTTTTCCAGCAACCACCGAAACCCGTATTTATGCCCGGCAGGATGCTCCTTTGTCCCGCGTTCGTTTTGCGCCTAATGACTGGATTCTAAATCAACAGGACGAAGCCTTTAAAGTCATCGATCTGGAAGAGTCTAACGGACTCATTGTTTATCAATGTGTTACTGAGGCCAATGACGAGGTTTCTTTGCCTGAAGGCAAGCTAAATAATTTCTTACAGTTAAATCGTCCCGGCGAACGCCTAATGAATGGCCAGATAGACCGTAATAAATGGTTTGCGCTGCGTTATCGTACGCGTGAAATTGCCAACGCTTTGTTGCAGTCACCAGTTTATGGTTTGGCGGGCTGTCGCACCAGTTTAATCGCTCACCAGCTTTATATTGCACACGAAGTTGCACAGCGTTATGCCCCCCGTGTTTTGTTAGCGGATGAAGTGGGTCTAGGAAAAACCATCGAAGCGGGTCTTATTTTGCATCAACAATTGCTTACAGAGCGAGCCCATCGTGTGTTGATTGTTGTGCCTGAAAGTTTGGTGCACCAATGGTTGGTAGAAATGTTACGCCGGTTTAATTTGATGTTTAGCGTCTTTGATGAAGCGCGTTGTGAAGACATACAAGAGCCTGGTGACAACCTACTAGCACCTGATGAAGTCAGTCAGGAAACACTCGAAAATCCATTCCATAGCGAACAGCTTATTCTTTGCAGTTTACAATTTTTGGTCGATAACCCCCAGCGAGCAGAGCAGGCAGCTGAGGGCGAATGGGATCTTCTGGTTGTCGATGAGGCCCATCACTTGAGCTGGTCTGCCGAGTCAGTCAGTGAGGAATATCAAACTGTTGAATCTCTTGCAAACCAAACACCTGGCGTGCTGTTGCTCACAGCGACACCAGAGCAACTGGGCAAGGAGAGTCATTTTGCCAGACTCAGGTTGTTAGACCCGAATCGTTTTAATGATCTAAATAGTTTTCTAAAAGAAGAGTCCAACTATGAGCCTTTGGCCGATTTAGTTGATGCGCTCCAACAAGATTCACTGCTAGATAGTGACCAACTAAAGCTCATTGAACAATCAGTAGGTGAGGGTGGAAATTACAAATCGATTAGTTTGTTAGAAAGTGAGGACCAAGAAGAGCGCTCAGCTGCACAGCAATCGGTAATTGAAAACGTACTCGATCGACATGGTACTGGCCGAGTGCTGTTTCGCAACACGCGGCACACTATAAAAGGGTTCCCCGAGCGAGAAGTTCATGCTTACCCGTTAAAATTATCAGCTCATTGGCAGATAAAATATGAGTTGTCAGACCCACAACCTAACCAACCACCTCAGCATTTGTTATCCCCCGAGCTTGGATTTCAAGCAGATGACGCTGGTTTTAACTGGGCCAGTGGCGATGAACGGATCAAATGGCTAGCTAATTTTTTGCTGGAAAATACCGGTAACAAAGTACTAGTGATTACTTCTAGTGCGAACACAGCACTAGGAATAGCAGAGCAAGTTAGGCTTAAAGTAGGCATAAAAGCCGCCGTTTTTCATGAAGGTATGAGCCTAGTCGAACGCGATCGTGGGGCAGCATTTTTTGCTGATCACGAAACTGGAACCCAAGTTTTAATCTGTTCAGAAATTGGCAGTGAAGGGCGTAATTTTCAATTTGCTCATCACATGGTGTTATTTGATCTTCCAGTTAATCCAGACTTGCTTGAGCAGCGCATTGGTCGCCTTGATCGCATTGGTCAAAACGCCATCATTAATATACATGTGCCTTATCTTCAAAGTACAGCGCAAGAAATCATGTTCCGCTGGTATCACGAAGGTTTAAATGCTTTTACTCAAACCTGTGCTGCAGGCCATCAGGTGTTCATGCAGACACAAACAGAGCTTCTCAAGCACTTAGCTGAACCAGAATTGCCGATAGATGACTTTATTGAGCAGACCAATCAACTTTACCTGCAGTTAAATGAAGCTTTACAGATGGGGCGAGACCGCTTGCTGGAAGCAAACTCCTGCCGACCATTGCTGGCCGAAGAGCTGGTCGATGAAGCGATTGCACGAGACTATGAGCATGATATTTTTAGCTACATGGAACGACTCTACGATTGTTATGGTGTCGATAGTGAAATTCACGGCCCGGATAGCTGGGTGATCTCACCTGGCGATAATATGCTCACCAAAATGCCAGGGTTACCTGATGACGGAATGACCATCACCTATCGCCGCAATGTCGCTCTTGCGAATGAAGATCTGCGTTTCCTTAGCTGGGAACACCCCTTCGTGCTCAACGCAATGGACATGATCCTGAGTAGTGAGTTTGGCAATACCTCGCTGGTCGCGATTAAATACAGTAGCGTAAAACCGGGCACGATATTGCTTGATTGCCACTTCTTAATGGAATTCTCTGACGACTGTAAGCTCAATAGCCAGCGTTATTTTCCAAATAGCAGTGTGCATATGGTAGTCGATGAACAACGCAGGGATCATAGTGCGGTTTTGAGCCACGAAATGATTCAGGAAATATCTCAGCGAGTTGATATCGATACCGCTGTAAAGGTTGTCAAAGCACGTCAAACTGAATTAAATGAATTGCTTGAACTGGCAGAAAAAGCCGCCAGTCTAAAAGTCCCAGCTTTGGTAGCGGCAGCCAAGCGACGCAGTCAAGAAGTGTTAGAGCGTGAAATTGATCGGTTAATTGCATTACAGGAAGTGAATGCAAATGTTCGTGACGAAGAAATTCAGTTTTATCGAGACCAGTTGACGCAGTTTGAAAGCTCTTTAGGCCATGCCAGATTAAGGTTAGATGCTATTCGAGTGATGGTGTCTATTTAGGTATCAGTAGTTACTTTTTGATTGTTGGTTATCAAGCTATTTCTAATCGGCGTTTAAACTTGTTATTTCCTTGGTCTAGTTTAAACGCCGCCATATCAAGTGACTTTTAGATGTCAAAAGGATTTTTCTTTGTAGGCTTTTGAGCCCAGCACAATATTGGCGATGTTTTCGATTTTTAGTCGAGCCTCCTGGTGCTTCGCAATACTCTTGTTATCGTGAGGGAGCATTTTTAAAATGGCATATTCCATTTCTGAAATAGCCTTCTCGCTCAACACTGGTGCTGATTGCAATCCGTTCCGAGCCCAAATGCCATCAATTAGCATACCCAAATGAAGCGCTGTTCGTTCAGTATCCGTTTTGTTGAGGAAATGTTTAAGGGCATATCTCAGGTTACTTTGTATACGAGTATGGTTGGCTGCCTCTACTCTCTGACACTGCTCGTTATGGGGTACTTCAGACATTAAAGATACCCATGCTTGGCACACTTTGCGGTTAAAGATAGTCTTAAAAAAATTAGCAATAATGATGGCCCACAGTCTTTCATAGGGCGTGTCAGCATGCCTGTATAGTTCAATTACAGATTCACTTAATACCGAGTTCGATCGGCGAAAAACGGCCTCTAAAAGCGAACTTTTGTCCTTAAAGTGATGCAATACAACACCTTTAGAAACGCCTGCAATCCTTCCCACTTTCTCCAAAGTTGCTTTGCGTAGCCCGTAGAGCACGACAGCCTCAAACGCAGCTTTTGAAAGTTCAGCTCGGCGAATTGAGCGAATGGAGTTCGTTTTCATTTAAATAGATTCTAATTATGGTCAAAGTGAAATTCATGGTAATGCTTTCAGTGTAGTGATGCTAATTATTAATCATTTGACATAAAAACTGACTACTGGTAATTTTATTGACCAGCAATATACCATTTTGGCACACTCAGCTAAATAAACAGTTCAGCCATTATCTAGGAGAAGTAAAAGCTGGAAAAATAACCAGCAAACCCGTTATTCTAACCAAATGTATTTTAGATTTTAAAGTCGTTGATAAAATTTAAAGCTTTATTTCTTTGTAATAACCACTATGCTTTTAATTCAGAGATGCTAATTAACCATTAATTGACATCAAAACTGACTTAGGTAATAAGAAAATTTATTTATAATTATAGGTGTGCGTACAGGCCAAAAGAGCTTGTTCAACCATCACTTAGGAGAGAAGATGTTTAAAAAATATACTGTTTCGACGCTGATTGCAGCAGCGGTGTTCTTTACGAGTAGTGCCACATCAATAGCAGCGGTGCCTGAATCTAATGATCCAATCAAGGTTGTCATGAATGATTGGACGGGTCAGCACTTTTCTACAAAAGTGGCTGGAGAACTCTTGAAAAAAATGGGCTATACCATTGAATACGTGAGCGCTGGTGCACTGCCTCAACATGCCGGTCTCGCACAAGGAAACTTGCATGTGCAAACAGAAGTTTGGACCAACAATGTCGGTGATCTTTACCCCAAAGCAGTTGAGTCAGGCAAAATTGTGGTTTTGGGTGACCTTGGATTAGAACCGAAAGAAGGTTGGATTTATCCCCCCTACATGGAAGAGAAGTGCCCAGGTTTGCCTAGCTATAAAGCGCTTTACAAGTGCGCACAGGCCTTTGCTACAGCAGAAACCTTCCCCAAAGGACGACTGATTACTTATCCTGCTGACTGGGGCACTCGCTCTCGTGATATTGTTTCATCTATTAAACTACCATTTCAGGCTGTTGCTGGCGGTAGTGAAGGCGCTATGATTGCAGAGTTAGAATCAGCCTATGCGACGCAAAGCCCGATGATCATGATGATGTGGCAGCCTCATTGGATATTTGCTGCTAAAGACTATCATTGGGTTGAGTGGAATCCAATTGAGGGGGAATGTGTAGAGGAAGATCAAAAAAAGGGAAGTGCTTGTGGTTTCCAACAGGCTAGTGTTCATAAAGTTGCTTGGAGTGGATTTGAAGAAAAATGGCCTGCTGCTTTTAAAATGTTAACAAAGCTAGAACTGACTAATAAGGATGAAAACTGGGCAATTCTTGAAGTTGACAATAACAGTCGGGATGTAGACGACGTAGTAACAGAATGGTTGAGTTCCAATGAAAGTAAATGGAAAGCCTGGACAGTTGTTCAGTAATTACACGTTAATTATTATTTATTTACATCGAAAATGGGTTGGCATTGTATTACCAATTCCAACTCATTTTTTTTATTGGTACACCCTTTTTATTAGATAACTGGGTAAATGGTTGTGTTTAAAAAATAACGTGTCTGTGCCATTTAGGAACTTCAAGTTAGGGGCATAATGGAAAAAAGCACAATGAATAAAGATGTTAGACTTTCTTGCCGAAATATTTGGAAGGTCTATGGACCAGAATCAGATCAGTTTTTTGAAGGCGGTAATGGCGTCGTTGATGACCCTGAGACTCTTGCCGAAAACATGGCTAAAAGTGATCATATAGTTGCTAATGCGAACGTGAGTTTTGATGTTCATGTGGGTGAAATTTTTGTCATTATGGGGCTTTCGGGCTCTGGTAAATCAACCATTGTGCGTTGTTTGTCTCGATTGGTTGAACCCGATGCAGGTGAAATCTTTCTTGACGGGGAAGATTTGCTGAAAAAAACGAGTTCTGAACTGATCGATATACGTCGCCATAAGATGGGTATGGTGTTTCAAAGTTTTGGCCTTTTGCCGCATCTCAACGTCATAGATAATATTGCCTTTCCACTCAAGTTACAGGGCATCCCAGAAAAAGAGCGTTACGCTCAAGCTGAACGGGTAATCGAACTGGTTGGTCTTCAGGGTAGAGAATCAAACTTTCCTAAAGAGCTTTCTGGTGGTCAGCAGCAGCGCGTTGGAATTGCTCGCTCGCTTGCGGTTGAGCCTGATGTTTGGCTACTTGATGAGCCATTTTCTGCGCTTGATCCGTTGATTCGCAAAAAAATGCAGGATGAGTTCCTGCGAATACAATCGTTGCTACACAAATCAATTGTGTTTATTACCCATGATTTTCAGGAAGCGCTGCGTATTGCTGATCGTATGGCTATTATGCGCGATGGTAAGATTGTTCAGATAGGTCGCCCAGTGGATCTCATTTTGAATCCTGTCGATGACTACGTTCGTGAATTTACTCATGATGTGCCTTGGGAGTCTATCCTTCGAGCGTCTGACATTGTCGAGAAACCCGATGGCCCGATCGAAGGAATGGGTAGGGTATCTGGAGACACATCCCTTGCAAGCTTGCTCAGTTACCTTTCGGACCATGAAGAGGGTGTCATTGTTGAGGCGAAAGATGGTTCTGTGCTTGGCATTGCAAGAGGTCAAGGTCTTTTGTCTGCACTTGCCTTGGGCTGCGCTATTGGGCCTGCACATGTTAAGGTTTAATTACTCGTGGTTCTAAAAAAAGATCGAGGAATATTGAATTGGTTTGGCATAATTTTAGTCACACTATTATTGATTGCCCTGCAGGATAAATGGAGTTGGATATCAGAATATCCTGATGCTTTTATTCTGCCAATAACTGGCTGGCTAAACGTGATGATGGACTGGTTAGTTTCAAATCTTGGTTGGTTTTTCATGGGTGTGTCTTGGTTTCTGGAATGGCCGATACAATCAGTGCAGTGGGCATTACATGCGCTGCCATGGGCGGCCACCACATTTATCTTTTGTGTTTTAGCTTTCGTTGCATCGGGCTGGCGGTTGGTTTTTTTTACATTGGCTTCCTGTCTCTATATGGTTGTAATCGGTTATTGGCCTGAGAGTATGAACACCTTATCATTGGTTGCCATTTCTGTTCCTCTGGCTATTTTGATTGGGTTTGGTGTTGGTGTCTGGGGATTCTACTCTAGCCGAGCCGAACGGATGATTATGCCAATACTTGATATGTTGCAAACTATTCCTGTATTTGCGTATTTGTTACCAATTTTGATGTTATTTGGCTTTGGCACAGTTGTCGGCCTCATTGCTAGTATTCTTTATTCGTTTCCACCAATGGTGCGTAATACCATCGTTGGACTTCGCCAGGTATTACCCGAAGTTATTGAATCTGGAGTGATGTCAGGCGCAACCCCACGACAGTTATTTTGGCAGGTCCGTGTCCCGAGTGCACATAAACAGCTATTGCTGGGAGTTAATCAGTCGACCATGGCGTCGTTAAGTATGGTGATCATTGCTTCAATCATCGGTGGAACCTCTGATATTGGTTGGGAGGTTTTATCAACCATACGAAAGGCACAATTCGGTGAGAGTCTTTTAGTGGGGCTCGTCATTGCTTTAATGGCGATGGTGATAGATAGGATTACCGCAGGTATGGCTACTCGATCGGACGATTATGACCGAGAGAATAAAACTTGGGTGCAGCGTCACCGTTACTGGATTATTGCAGCAATTGGCACGGCTATTGTCTTTGCGTTGGCTCAAATGGTTACCGTTTTGAGTGCTTGGCCACGTGAGATGGAATTTAGTCCCGCTCGAGAAATGAATGAAGCTTTAACCTATTTCATCATCAATTTTCGTGCTGAGATTGAAAGTATTAAAACGTTTGCTTTCTTCTTCATCATGTTACCCACTAAAATTGGTTTGCAAGGCGCGATTAGCCCATTTACTTGGGGTTTTGAGCTGAAGACTTGGCATGTGATCGTCTACACCATCAGCATGGTGACTCTGGCACTTTTGAGTGGTCGACGTTGGGGCATAAAAATTAATATATTGGTACTGTTACTAGCGCTTTTTCTGTACATCGGCGTGACTAAAATGCCTTGGCCAGCGATGGTACTCATTTGTGTGTTTGCTGCGTGGAGAATGGGTGGAAGAAACTTAGCGTTGGGTACATTTTTAGGCTTAATTTTTCTGGTGGTTACTGGCATGTGGTTTGAAGCTATGTTGTCAGTTTATCTCTGTGGTATAGCTGCGATCATTTCTTTTGTGCTGGGAACCGCAATAGGGATATGGGCATCGACTAGTGAAAAGGTATCTTCCATCATTCGTCCGATCAACGACACATTGCAGACCATGCCGCTATTCGTCATTATCATTCCGTTTGTCATGGTCTTTAAAATTGGAGAGTTTACCGCGCTGCTCGCGATTATTGCTTATTCCATTGTACCGTCCATACGCTATGCAGAACACGGACTGCGCAATCTGCCCGAAGGAGTTATAGAGGCCGCCACAATGATGGGTGGCACAAATCGGCAACTGTTATGGCAAGTCAAAATCCCATTGGCGTTGCCGGTAATGATGTTAGGGCTCAATCAAACCATCATGTATGCGATTGCTATGTTAGTGATCGCTGCATTAGTGGGCACTAACGGACTTGAACAGTTAGTTTATATTGGATTGAGTGATGGAGATTTTGGGCTCGGTATTGTTGCAGGGGCAGGTATGGCAATTATTGCCATTATTGTTGATCGTATGACGCAGGCTTGGAGTAAAAAACGTCAAGCCCAGCTGGGACTTGAAGTATAATATCTATTCCCACTAAATTTGAACTGTCATGCCTATAAATAAAGATTTGCCGCTCACTAGCTCACACTGGGGCACCTACCGCGTTGAAACCGATAACGGCATCATAAAAGCGCTGCATGGTTTTGAAGAAGATGGAGATGTGTCGCCGATTGGTTCAGGCATTGTTGATGTGCTTGATGCACCCTCCAGAATTAAAGCGCCAATGGTCAGAAAAAGTTGGCTTGAATCAGGCCCTGGCAGCAATAATCATTTACGTGGTGCTGATCCTTTTGTTGAAGTGTCATGGCAAAAGGCTGAACAGTTAGTTGCTGAAGAACTGTCTCGAGTTAAAGCGCAGTTTGGTAATCAATCGATTTTTGGTGGTTCTTATGGATGGTCGAGTGCGGGACGTTTTCATCACGCACAAAGTCAACTGCATCGATTTTTAAAGTGTATTGGTGGTTACACACGTTCGGTTGGTACCTACAGCTTTGCTGCGGCTGAAGTGATCGTACCACATGTTTTGGGTGATTTTTGGACCATGTTACTGGAAAGTACCAGTTGGCGATCGGTCATTGATGACGGACAGTTGGTGGTTGCATTTGGTGGTATGCCCCTAAAAAATGGGCAAATTAATGCAGGTGGTATTGGCCGTCATGTTCAGCGTGAACATATGCTTGAAGCGCGCGATGCCGGTATTCAGATGGTCAATATTGGTCCTATACGAGCCGATATAGAGGACTCGTTGAATGCGCAGTGGTTGGCCATACGGCCGGGAACAGACACAGCATTATTAATTGCGATTGCAAAAACATTGGTAGATGAAGAGTTATCAGATAAGCCTTTTATCGAGCAATATACGGTTGGCATGGATGAGTTTCAAAGTTACCTCAGTGGTATTGATGACGGGGTAGAAAAAAATGCCGACTGGGCGTCTGCCATTTGTGCGATTCCCGCAGAAAAAATTCGAGAACTGGCCCGACGCATGGCTGCCAACCGGACCATGATTTCGGTCAGCTGGTCTTTAACCCGACAGCATCATGGTGAACATACCTATTGGGCAGCGATTACGGTGGCAGCGATGTTAGGTCAGATCGGCCTACCTGGGGGTGGCATTACCTTTGGTTACTCGGCCACAAACGGTATTGGTGGGCACAATACTAAGGTGCCCGGGGCCTCTTTGCCACAGGGCAAGAACGAGGTGTCTGACTTTATACCTGTGGCGCGAATTAGTGACATGTTGTTACACCCAGGTGATGCTTTCGAATTCAATGGTGCTAGCTACAATTACCCTGATATTCACGTCGTTTACTGGGCCGGTGGTAACCCTTTTCATCATCATCAAGATTTAAATAAAATGCTCAAAGCCTGGCAAAAACCAGGCACTATTATAGTGCATGACTGGTGCTGGAACAGTATGGCGAAACATGCTGATATCATAATGCCTTGTACAACCTCTCTGGAGCGCAACGACTTAGCCATATCGCCTCGTGATCCTTATGTGATCGATATGCAACAGGCGATTCAACCGATTGGTTCGAGCCGCAATGATTACGACATATTTTCGGGGATAGCGCGTGAGATGGGTATTGAACAAAGTTTCACAGAGGGACGTGACGAACAACAGTGGATAAAGTCAATTTATCTGGCAACAGTTGAGCGTGCCAAAGCCAAAGGGATTAATTTACCTAGCTATTCTGACTTTAAAAAAGTGGGCTGGTTTAAACCTGAAGCGCCGGTTGCATCCGTCATAATGCTGAAAGCCTTTCGTGATGATCCCGTTGCAAATCCTTTATCAACTGTATCAGGAAAAATTGAAATTTATTCGTCTACAGTGGCCAGTTTTAACTATGATGATTGTCCGGGACACCCCACCTGGATGGAACCTATCGAATGGCTTGGTGGTGATATTAGTCAATACCCACTGCATTTAATTTCAAATCAACCGAAAACAAAGCTTCATTCGCAGTTAGACCATGGTAGTCACTGTCGTGCGGCAAAAATCAAACAACGGGAACCCATTATGTTGCATCCCGATGACGCTAAACTTCGGGGTCTCAACAATGGTGATGTCGTGCGGGTTTTTAATCTGCGTGGCGCTTGTCTGGGTGGCGTGATTATCGATGATCAGGTCATGCAGGGTGTTGTTCAAATGAGTACGGGTGCTTGGTATGATCCGCTCCAGCCCGGTGTCCATGGTAGTTTATGCAAACACGGAAACCCAAATTTATTGACGCCAGATATTGGCACCTCGCAACTCGCACAGGGCCCGATTTCACATACTTGTATGGTTCAAATTGAGGGTTTTAAAGGAGAGCTACCAGAACTCACCGCGTTTGATGCACCTAAAATTTCACTCATTAACACTTCAATGGTTTAATTATTTATACGAAAAATAATGACGATTTATAGGCATGAAGCGACTGAATTGGAAAATACAATTCAAATCGGTGCAAGGCGATTGATGCGTTTCCTTTTGTTGAACGCAGTAATGGCCCATACATGAAACGTAGTGTCTATCAATGAGGAATATTATTTTAGATGATTGAATTGTGGCTGGACTGGAAAGACGCCTCACCTTGGAATGTCTGGTGGGGCGCAGCATGGCTGTGATATCGTTGATATCCCCTTTTTTGACTATGGAAAATAGATTACGCAGTGCAGACCACACAATACCGGAGTAAATAAATTAGATGAAGAACTTAACAAAATTCTATATTAACGGTGCTTGGGTTGAACCCAACTCTACTGTCACATTGCCTGTTTTGAACCCAGCAACAGAGCAGCAAATTGGTTTGGTTGCTATGGGTAATGAAACTGATGTAAACCGTGCAGTCGAGGCTGCCAGCGTGGCTTTTGAGCATTTTTCTCAAACCACTAAAGCTGAGCGTTTAGTGCTTTTACGCCAATTAAGGGTAGCGACTGAAGCGCGCTTCGAGGACCTCGCTCAAGCGATGCGTATGGAAATGGGTGCGCCAATTTCGATGGCGCGTGAAGTTCAAGCAGATGCGGCTGTGGGTCATTTACAGGGTTTCATCGATGCTTTAGAAGCTCTTGAGGTGCAGATTACTCTGAACAATGGAGATATTTTATTACGTGAGCCGATAGGTGTTTGTGGCTTGATTACACCTTGGAATTGGCCTATGAATCAAATAGTTTTAAAGGTAGTACCGGCACTTGCTACCGGCTCTACCTGCATTCTAAAGCCATCTGAGCACACACCAGTGTCAGCGATGGTGTATGCCGAAATCATTCATGAGGCCGGTTACCCAGCCGGAGTATTCAACCTGGTGAATGGCGATGGGCCGACCGTAGGTTCGGCTATGTCGCAGCACCCTGACGTTCAGATGATGTCTTTTACAGGGTCAACCCGTGCAGGTATTGCAGTTACACAAGATGCCGCACAAACGGTCAAAAGGGTAACGCTAGAGCTTGGTGGAAAATCACCGAATCTGGTTTTTGCAGATTGTGATTTGGAAGAACGAGTGTCAGCCTCAGTTCAGGAATGTATGTTTAATACAGGCCAATCCTGTGATGCACCAACGCGCCTTTTAGTAGAGCGAAGCTGTTATAACGACGTCTTACAAATTGCTAAGCTTGCAGCCGAAGCAACGACAGTAGGTAACCCAGAAAAAGAAGGGGATCATATGGGTCCTTTATTTGACAAAATTCAGTTTGATCGGGTGCAGACTATGATCAAAGTCGGTATTAACGAAGGCGCCACTGTGTTAGTTGGTGGACTTGGCCGTCCAGATGGTTTGGATGTCGGTTGGTATGTAAAGCCAACCATTTTTTCAGATGTAAGTAATAATATGAGAATCGCTCAAGAAGAAATTTTTGGCCCAGTACTCGTCATTATTCCATTTAAGGACGAGGCTGAAGCGATTGCCATTGCCAACGATACGCCCTACGGACTGGCATCTTATTTACAAACAGGGAATCCAGATCGAGCCGCACGAGTCGCGTCGAAATTAAGGGCTGGATCAGTTCATATTAACGGCGCTGGAATTAACTATGGTTCGCCTTTTGGTGGTTATAAGCAATCGGGTAATGGGCGCGAGGGGGGTATGATGGGGCTTGAAGATTATCTCGAAACTAAGTCTCTTCATGGCTTGGTTTGAACTTGTAAATAATTAAGTTTAGTCTTGGCTAAAATTGCTTAAATTTAGATTAAGGTTCAGAAGAAATCTAAACTTTCTGTGTGACTCTCCATGGCAGACATTCTCAATACTGACATCAATTTTTGGTCGACGGGCGAGAGGGGATTGGATGCAATATCAGTATTTTTATCTTTACGGATTGTGTTGTTTTGAATTCGATACTAGATCGACCCGATCCTTAAAGGTAGGACTGCTTTCTCATAACACTATCCCTATTTTTTATTGGACTGGTATCAACTGCAACCAACTGCAACCAACCATGTAATAGATGGCATGGGGCTTAATAATTAAAGTGAAGCGACTGGTTTCAATAAGTGGAAGTAAAATCTTTGTTTATTTTTTTAATAAATTAAGTTCAATTTAGTGGGTTACTTTAAATGAATGAGGTTTATTGCCTTGGTGCTTAAGCTTAACCATAACCATGCAATATACAGAGTTATACAATGTTTGGTATGCTATTGAACTTAGAATAATAAACTCACTTGATTATGAGCAAAACCACTAAAGTAGAATCTAACAAAATAATGAATAATGGCTCTGATGAAAAACAGGGGTCAGGGATTACATTGGAGGGCGCTATAGGTCAGCAGGTACGGAGTCTTCGTAAGCGACTTAATTTAACCGTCGCCAACGTTGCTAAGCAGGCACAGCTATCGTCGGGCATGTTATCCAAAATTGAGAACGGACTTACTTCGCCATCTTTGGCAACTTTGAGTGCGCTCGCACACGCCCTCAATGTGCCTGTTACATCACTATTTCGAGGGTATGAAGAGCAGCGTGATGTAACAATGATTAAAGCGGGGGAAGGTTTGGTAATTGAAAGGCGTGGTTCAGGCGCGGGTCATCAATATCAGTTGTTAGGGCACACGATTGGCAAGCCTTATTCAATCGAGCCCTATGTCATCAGTATTTCAGACATGTCAGAAGTGTTTCCTGTGTTTCAGCATGCAGGTACAGAGCTGATTTATATGCTTGAAGGCAAGGTAGCTTATCGTCATGCCAATAAAGTATATGACCTAGAGCCCGGTGATTCGCTATTTTTTGATGCCGAAGCGTCCCACGGTCCAGAAGAAATTCTTGCACTACCTTGTCGATATTTGTCTTTTATTGTGTCTCAGGGTAACGAAATCTAACCCACCCTTGTTTCCTCACATGAATAATTGTTTCATAACATTTGACAGCTCTGAATTCCTCTAGTAACCTCATCGTAACGATAAATTGTGCATTATTAAGCGAGGCGGATTATGTGCGGAATTGTAGGTCTATTTATAAAAAATCCAGCAATGGAGAAGTCGCTCGGCGAGCATCTTTCCAACATGTTGATCGAAATGACAGAGCGCGGTCCAGATAGTGCGGGTATTGCTATCTATGACGGAGGTGCATCGGCTGGCACGGTTAGAATTACGGTTTTATCTACTGACCCAGATTATTCATGGGAGCAGTTTAAAAAGGAAGTAAGGGCCGTTTTTGGAGTATCTTCAAAAATTGAGATGAACAGCAATCATGCCGTATTGATATTACAAGCTGAAGCTAGAACAGTTCAGGGCTGGTTGAAACAAAATCATCCTGAATTGTATATGACCAGTTCTGGAACTAATATCACGATTTTTAAGGAAATAGGCTTACCGGTAGATGTTATTTCTAAGTTTGGTATCCGAGGTATGAGTGGTAGCCATGCATTGGGCCATACGCGAATGGCAACGGAGAGTGCCGTTACCACTTCCGGATCACATCCTTTCTCGACAGGTGCAGACCTTTGCCTTGTTCACAACGGTTCGATGTCTAACCACAATCGTATGCGCCGTACCCTAGAATTTCATGGGGTTGAATTTCAAACTGAAAATGATTCTGAAGTTGCTGCGGGCTACTTGACCTGGAGATTACAAGAAGGTGACACACTCGACGAGGCGCTTGAAAGAGGTTTTGAAGAACTTGATGGCTTTTATACTTTTGCCATTGGCACGCATGATGGGTTTGCCGTCGTAAGAGACCCAATAGGAGCTAAGCCTGCAATTTTGGCTGAGACAGACGACTGGGTTGCTATGGCTTCAGAATTTCGTGCTATTGCTACATTGCCTGGCGTAGAGAACGCTAAAATTTGGGAGCCTGAGCCTGCTCGGGTCTACAGCTGGTATAAGAACTGAGATAAAAATTAAGTTTTACTGAAGGTATGGCTAAACTGAAGGGTAAGGGGCCGTTAGAGCTATTAACGCCTTTTCATTAACAGAAACGAATATACGTATTCAATCTGAGGTTACAAAAAATGATTGAGATAGATCTGGATAAATCAGAATTGCGCGCCTTAAATGCAAAGCTGCATAGTCTTGATGGTAAGACGGGTGAAAAATCTTTTAAAGTTGTCAACCCAAACGGTAAGCACAATATTGCCGTGGGTGTCGATGGCGAACTGGATATTACCATCGAGGGCCATGCTGGACATTATGTTGGCGGTATGAATAAGCATGCCAATATAACCGTCACTGGCAATTCAGGCGCGGGACTGGCTGAAAATATCATGTCAGGTGTTGTTCGAGTCAAGGGTAACGCATCGCAATATACTGGTGCAACCGGTCGTGGTGGACTCGTCGTGGTCGAAGGTGATGCGGCTGCACGCTGCGGAATCTCTATGAAGGGCGTCGACATTGTTGTCGGTGGTAACGTTGGGCACATGTGCGCCTTTCTGGGTCAGTCAGGCAATGTTGTCGTCTGCGGTGATGCAGGTGATGCCTTAGGTGATTCAATCTTTGAGCTGAACCTTTTTGTTCAGGGAAATGTTAAAAGTCTGGGAACTGATTGTGAAGAAAAGGAAATGGATGCCGAAAAATTGGCAATACTTACCCAGCTTCTTGATCAGGCTAAAATTAAGGCTGACCCAAAGAAATTTAAGGTCTATGGTCCAGGAAGAAATCTTTATAACTTTAAAGTCGACAATGCCGTCTTATAGGCCTTTACAGGGTTCATATCGTGAGCTTTAGCCGTGATTAACGACCCATAATCGATAGTGAAATTTTTAACAGCCAAGAGCTAAACTAATAGGCTTTGCCTATTACAGACCAGAAGAGGTAAGAAAATGAGTGAACCTACTGATAAAGCACAACTCGGTGAATATGAAGAACATCCGGAGCTTCAAGAGTCTGCTACTTGGAGCCGGCAAACGATCAAAGAGATACAACGTGCCGCAACTGAGGGTATCTACAGTATTCGAGGTGGTGGTGCCAAGCGTAAAGTACCGCATTTTGATGACTTGTTGTTCCTTGGCTCGAGCATGTCGCGCTATCCGCTTGAAGGCTATCGTGAGACCTGTGATACAGATGTCAAATTGGGTACACGCTTTGCAAAAAAGCCATTGCATCTTGATATTCCTATTACCATAGCGGGTATGAGTTTCGGCGCTTTGTCTGCTCAAGCAAAAGACGCCTTGGGTCAAGCCGCTGCCGCGATGAACACCACAACAACGACAGGCGACGGTGGTATGACTCAGGAAGAGCGTGCTTCATCTAAGACACTTGTATTGCAAATGTTGCCATCACGTTATGGTATGAATCCTGATGACTTACGTGCGGCAGATGCCATAGAGGTTGTTTGTGGTCAAGGCGCTAAACCAGGTGGTGGTGGCATGTTGCTGGGTCAGAAAATAAGTGACCGTGTTGCACAGATGAGAACCCTTCCAAAGGGTATTGATCAACGTAGTGCCTGTCGCCATCCTGACTGGACTGGTCCTGATGATTTGGAAATAAAAATCGCTGAAATCCGTGAGATTACAGACTGGGAGAAACCAATCTATGTCAAGGTTGGTGCAACTCGAACAAAATATGACGTACAGTTGGCTGTTAAGGCGGGTGCCGACGTTATTGTTGTTGACGGCATGCAAGGTGGTACAGCAGCTACTCAAGATGTGTTTATGGAGCATGTGGGTCTGCCCACACTACCCGCAGTCCGAATTGCAGTAGAAGCCTTGCAAGAGATGGGTATGCATCGTAAAGTTCAGCTGATCGTTTCAGGTGGTATTCGAAATGGTGCAGACGTCGCAAAGTGTATGGCGTTGGGTGCAGATGCAGTTTCGATCGGTATGGCTGCACTCTATGCGTTGGGTTGTAACTCACCAAAATATGATGCTGAATACCGTAAAATGGGCTCAGCAGCTGGTTACTATGACGCCTACCACGTAGGCCAGTGTCCGGCTGGTATTACTACCCAAGATCCTGAGTTGGCTAAAAGATTTGATGCTAAGTTGGGTGGTCGTCGAGTTGAAAACCTGCTTAAAACAATGATTCTTGAAGCTCAAACACTGGCTCGCGCCTGCGGTAAATCACACTTGCATAACCTTGAACCAGAAGACCTAGTGGCTCTGACAATGGAAGCTGCGGCTATGGCGAAAGTACCATTGGCTGGAACTGATTGGTATCCGGGTAAGGGATCGTTCTAAAGTGAAGGGCTTTGGTTGGTTTATCAAAACTAGGCAAAGCCTTTTAGCATCGTTGATAGAGAATTGTTGTGATAAAGCATTGAAAAGTAATTGTTAATAACCGATTGTTAATACAATAAATTGAGAGGAGTCCATCTAATGGAAAAAGATTTAGAGAAAATTGGAAAAGAAAAAGGTATTAAGTATTTCCTAGTGAGCTGGGTTGATATGTTCGGCATGCTGCGTTCCAAATTAGTACCGACGCGGGCTATCAAAGAGATGCAAAAAAATGGTGCCGGATTTGCTGGATTCGCTGCATATCTTGATCTCACACCTGCGCACCCCGACTTGTTTGGTATGCCTGATCCTGACAGCCTCATTCAATTGCCTTGGCAAAAAGAAATTGGCTGGGTTGCTTGTGATCTGTGGATGAATGGTAAACCCCTTGAGGCGTCTCCGCGAGTTGCACTTAAAAACCAGTTAGCACGAGCAGAGAATTTGGGTTATCGCATGAAGACGGGTGTTGAATGTGAATTCCATCTTATAAATAAAGAGGGTACGGCACTGGCTGATGACATGGATACTCATGCCAAGCCATGTTATGACCAGCAAGCGGTAATGCGTCAGTACCCTATTATCAGTAAAATTGCAGATGCGATGCTTGAACTAGAATGGAATCCTTATCAAAACGACCACGAAGATGCGAATGGTCAGTTCGAAATGAATTGGGATTATGATGACGCTTTGAAAACAGCTGATCGTCACGTCTTTTTTAAGTATATGACTCGCGCAATTTGTGAATCGCACGGAATTCGTGCTACTTTCATGCCGAAACCTTTCATGGACTTAACGGGTAACGGCTGTCATGCGCATATGTCTATCTGGGATCTTGATGGAAAGAAGAACCTATTTAGTACTGATGGTGACGACCCACGTGGACTTGGATTATCGCCTTTGGCATACCAATTCCTAGGTGGCATTATGGAAAGCGCAGTGGATCTAACCGCAATCTTTAACCCGACTGTTAACAGCTTCAAACGAATCAATGCACCTCGTACAGTGTCTGGCTCAACCTGGGCACCTAATGCGGTTACTTATGGTGGCAACAACCGCACCCATATGGTTCGTGTACCTGATCCAGGGCGTTTTGAACTTCGTTTGATGGACGGTGCAGTTAACCCTTACCTGTTACAGGCAGGTATGTTGGCAGCGGGTCTTGATGGCGTTGAAAACAACCGTGATCCGGGTGATCCGTTGGACATCAACATGTATGAGGAAGGTCACTTGGCGAAAGATGCGCGACATTTACCTGAGAATTTATTGGATGCCATTCGTTTGTTAGACAAAAACAAAATCATGCGTAAAGCTCTGGGAGATGAATTTATTGATGCTTTTGTTAAATTAAAAATGGCTGACTGGAATGAGTTTACTCATCACTTAAGTACCTGGGAGCGCCAACATACACTGGACTGCTAAAACAGTTCTTAGAATTGAAACGGTTTTGATTTACTAAGGACCTCATCTTAGATCAGCTATGATGAGGTTTTTAGGTTTTAATGGATCAGATTGGACAGTTATGAACTTGGTTTAAGTTGAATATAGCTACAGTGTTTAGTCTACTGCTATTGTGCAACAGCCTTAAGTTTCAAACGTTTTTGGTTTCATTATCAATAGTTCACACATTCAATATCAAAATGAATTGATAAAGAAAATAAATACAAAGAATAATCAGGTTTTTAGAAAAAAATGGGTTGAATGTGTCGTTTTTGAGATACCTTAACCTGCTGTTGGAAACTATGATCTTGCTCGCGCTTGTCAGTAGATAATTGCTAGAAATATGCTTCATACCTTTATTAAAATGTGGGTACGAAATCCTGTCAACGAGCCGTTATCGTGAAATTTTCAACAACATAAATAACGAACTTAACCCCGCTATATGGAGAATAAACATGGCTAAAAGTGATATAGAAATTGCACGAGAAGCAACCCTGAAACCAATTTTTGAAATCGCTGATAATCTTGGTATCCCCGCAGACGTCCTCATGCCTTATGGTCATGATAAGGGGAAGTTATCAGCTGAATATATTAAATCCTTAGAAGGGAAGAAAGA
>Ga0115001_10000209_pt1 | contig 40986 bp, 43 predicted proteins | sample ArcticOcean_MG_C_12_FD_89869 | JGI IMG/M metagenome (GOLD analysis project Ga0115001, IMG submission 89869) | Marine microbial communities from western Arctic Ocean - ArcticOcean_MG_CB8_130 | ecosystem: Environmental > Aquatic > Marine > Oceanic | place: Arctic Ocean: Canada Basin | collected... | reverse complement strand
GCCTGCGAGTCCTACAAGGAAGTTGCCGACATGGGTCTCCAAGTGCTCGGGGGGTACGGATACACGATGGAGTACGACCTGCAGCGCCACTATCGCGAATCACGTCTTGGCGTGATCGGCGCCGGCACGTCGGACGTGCAACGCAACATCATCGCCAGAACAATGGGGCTCTGATGGCTGACCCGACCGTCCCGGCAACGGTCATCACCGACGAGGCCCGCGACTGGGCGACTCAGCCCTTCGACCAATATGTCACGACGGTCAGTCGCACCGACATCGCCCGCTTCGCACGAGCAATCGGCGAGACAAACGCGGTGTACTACGACGCCGAGGCGGGACGCGCCGCTGGTCATCCCGACGTCGTCGCACCTGCGTACTTCCCGTACACGATCCGCATGCAGGCGACCCACCTCGTCGACCGCGCCGACCTCGAGCCCGACGGGTCGTCGAGTGCTGATGTCCCCCCACTTCCGACGAATCGGGCCATGGCAGGCGAGACAACGATCGACCTCGGAGTTCCGATTCATGCCGGGGACACGATCACACTCAACAAACGCATCGTCGAGCTGTACGAAAAGACCGGCCGCTCCGGAACGTTGGTGTTCGTGAAGACGGAGTTCGTCTTCACCAACCAGGACGGCGAACAGGTGATGCGCGAACACTTCACAAGGATTTACCGATGACCACTGACCACGATGTCGACACCATGTTGACAATCGGTGCACCGGTCCCCGATCTCGTTCGCAGACCAGACCCGATCGATCTGTTCACCTTCAGCGCCGCCTCATGGCTGCTGCACAGAATTCACTACGACCTTCCGTTCACCACCGACCACGACGGTCACCCCGGGCTGCTAGTGCAAGGACCGCTTCAGGGTACCTACATGATCCAATCGGTGCAGTGGTGGCTCGGACCCGACGCCCGGCTGAGATCGATTGCGTACCGCCACTCCAGTCCGGTCTACGCCGGCGAAACCTTGACCTGTGGGGGCACGATTACCGGCATCGATTCCGTCGAGGAGACCTTCGACGTCGAACTGTGGGTCAAGACGAACGACGGAACGATTACCACGAGCGGCACAGCAACATTCGCAATACCGCCTGAACAAATACCGACGGAAAAGAGTTAGAAGATGACCACCGGCGCCTCAATTCTCGCCCAGATGCTCGACGGCTATGGGGTCACCCACGTGTTCTCCGTACCCGCAGTCTTACGGCGCACGATGGTCGAGCTGGAATTGCAGACCGACATCAAACGCATCCGACCGCACAGCGAGAAGTCGGCGGCCTACATGGCTGATGGCTACGCCCGCGCCTCGCACCGGCCTGGCGTCTGCATGGCCCAGGTGATCGGCGCGCTCAACTTGGCGGCTGGTCTCCGCGACGCCCATCTCGCCCACTCACCCGTGATCGCCTTCACGGGTGGGCGCGATCCGAGCACGAAGTTTCGCAAGGTGTACCAGGAAGTCGATGACGTGCCCGCGTTTGAAGCGGTCACCAAACTCAACGCCACCGTCGATGACGTCGACCGCATGCCCGACATGGTCCGACAGGCGTTTCGGGTCGCTACGACGGGTTCGCCCGGCCCGGTCCACCTCCAGTTCCGCGGCAACGAGGGACAAGTCGATGCCGAAGCATCCGACCTCGCACCGCTCGTCGAAACTCAGTTCTCAGCAGTGCCGCCGTACCGTCCGATGCCCGCCGAGAACGAGCCGCTTCGAGCTGCGATCACGCTCTTGCGCGATGCTGCGCGGCCGGTGTTCGTCGTCGGCGGCGGCGCGCGTTGGTCCCAGGCGGGGCCGGCTCTTGTAGCGCTTGCTGAGCACCTCCAGATTCCCATCGCGACATCGCTCAACGGCAAAGACACGATCCCGGCCGACCATCCGCTCGCGGTCGGAGTCGTCGGGAGCTACTCGCGAGCGTCCGCAAATCGCATGGTCGCCGATGCCGACCTGGTGTGCTTCATCGGGACCGAAACTGGCGGCATGACCACGCATTTCTGGCAGGTTCCGTCACTGGGCGCCGACACGATTCACATTGACGTCGACCAAGAAGCAATCGGCCGCAACTACCCGCCGCGCGTCGGCATTCATGGCGACGCGCGCTCAGTCCTCGAGGCGATGCTCACCCTCGCCGGCCCTGAAGTTACACCGTCGGCTTGGTCGCAACGAGCTGCGCGCGAGGTCGGCGCGTGGTACGACGAGCATCGCAGCCAGCTCGAGTCCAATCAGATCCCGATCCGACCTGAACGGCTGTGCGCGGAGTTGTCAAACAACACGCCCGACGATGCAATCGTCGTCGTCGACACCGGCCACGCCGGAATGTGGATGGGTGGGATGTTCGATGCCAGCGCGGGCCAGAGCTACCTCCGCTCGGCCGGACACCTCGGGTGGGCGTTTCCTGCCGCGCTCGGCGCAAAATGCGGCGCTCCTGATCGCCCAGTCGTCTGCTTCACCGGCGACTCCGGATTTTGGTATCACGTCGCCGAGATCGAAACGGCGGTGCGCTGGAACCTCAACGCCGTCATCGTCGTCAACAACAACTCGGGCGGAAACCAGTCGAAACGCGGCTTCGATCGCGTGTACGGCGGGACGCAGACCGAACAGGGCGCAAACGAACTGTGGAAGTTCACCGATGTGAACTTCGCCGCAATCGCGACTGAGATCGGGGCATTGGGCATTCGCGTCGAGAAACCTGGCGACCTCGCCGGCGCACTCGATCAGGGTTTCGCATCGGGCCGCCCGACGATTATCGATGTGGTCACCGACATCGACGCGCTCGCCCCCCTCGCCGTCACGTCCTGACCCGTCAAGAACTCCGGAGCGACGTTACGCCCCCGCTCGGGCCGGCAAGGCCGACGTACACGCCGCAGGCGTGAGCAGGCAGGACCAGCAGTGCACTTTCCCCGCTCAGACGCGTCCCGTGCTCCGGTACAGGAGCCCCGTTCTCCTCCATGACGCGCTGCGCGTCATGGAGGCTTCTCGCGCGAACCAACACCTGGAAGAGGCCCGGGCCATTCGACTGCAACGCGTCCGCAGTGGGCCCGGATCCCCGTGGCTCAGCGACTGCGAACCCCATACCACCGAGGGAGAAGACACTCATCAACGACATGATCACTGTACCCATCTCTGGCTCCGGCGCCGCGATGCCTAAGATCTCCTCGAACCGCGGGAGGTCGCGCGCCATGGACTCGACAGCGACGTACGTGCGTTCCACCGTCGTCGCTGAATTGGGATGCACAACGCTGCTTCCAACGTAGGCATCGCGGGCCCCTCGGTCGCTGTAATGCTGCACCAGGCCAAACGGCATCACGAACTCGACCTCCGCCGTGCGCCGGGCAAGGTGCCCCTCAGTACCGTCGAGCGGATCGTCTGAGATCTCCGACACGGCGAACCCGGCCGACATCATCCTGGACACATCGTGGTCGAGATCGTTGCTTCGAAACACGAGCTCGGGCAGGCCGCTGGCCCGCCCCCGACGCTCGCCCGCGGGCTCACTGATCGCGAGATGGAAGTCGTCAAAGCCCACGTATGCCGTCGTACCGCGTTGAGCGGTGCTGCGCACCGTGACGCCAAACCCGAGTCGTTCATAGGTCGCGGCCGCCGCCACGATGTCCGTCTCGGTCAGAACAATGTGGTCGACACCAGTGATCATTTCCGCGCAGCTCCCGAGCTTGATTCTTCCATCAGTGTCCAAGCTGCCCGACGCCCGCGCATTGTCAGAAGAGTCCTTTGGTTCCGCCGCCATCGACCGCGATGGCCACGCCTTGGATGTGGCGGGCCATCGGCGAGCAGAGGAACGCGAGCAGCGCGGCGACGTCCTCGGGCTGACCGAGGCGACGCACTCCGTGCTTGTCGACCAGTTGCTGTTTGAATTCGTCGGCGGTGATACCGGCTCGTGCCGTCAGCACCGCTTCACACCCGGCTTCGGTGCGCAGATCGATCGACTTGGCCTCGATGCGACGTCCGGTTGCACTGTTGATCTGAGCAGCCGAGTCGACCAAGTCGGTTTCGGTGCGCCCCACGAGCAGGATGTCGCATCCCTCGGCGGCGAGCGAGTGCGCGATGGCCTTGCCGTTGCCGCGACTTCCTCCGCTGATGACCGCTACTTTGCCGTTCAGTTCGTTTGTCATAATTGTCTCATTTCCTAGCGCTGAGGGACCCCGGGCAGCGAACGTAGCTGCCCGAGGAACTCACCGAGGTTGATCGGGGCGAATGCCTCGGCGACACCCGCGTCTGTTTTGTCTTCGATCCCTTGACGGCAGGTGATTCCAGCGACGGTCACGTCGCCCTCGCTGGCCAATCCCATGTTGTCGAGGCGCGCACTCGGCACGAGCGGTGCCTGGAGAGTCGAGCCGACCCATGCATGCGTGAGGGCTTCGACGTCTGTGGGCTGGAGTCCGATGGAACGCCAGGCGTCAACATGAGCTTCGTTCCGCAGCAGTCGAAGTCCGGTTAAGCGCTGAAAGAGCCGATGCAACTCGTCGACCGGCTCGGCCGCGGCCAGCGCCGTTCTCACCAGGCCGTCTCGAGCGGGACTGCGCTCAAGGACCGCGCGCGCTGTGACACTCACCGCATGCACGGTTGCCACCTGGTCGCTCCACAGATCGCGCGCGATCTGGCATGTGGTCGCGTGTACCTCGGTGGCAACCTTGCCGAGCCGTGGCGAGGGCTCGAGGGCGTTGCCGCGTTGGCTCAGATACCCGCCGTTGATCATCTCCGCGAAGAATCTGTCGAGCGCCTCGGGTGGCCGGTAGATGTAACGCCGGCGGACGAAACGCTCGGTCAGATCGTCGAGCAACGGCACGAGGTTGACGAGAGTGCCGAACGTGGCGGGACTGAGTGCATTGCATGCCGTCAGCTCATGGCGCTGGTGTCGCGCTCGTGTCTCGTCGCCAATAGCCCACACCAACCGGTCGACCTCGGCCGCCACCGACCGCATCATCAGATCACTGCCGTCGCCGACTCGCTGATTCCCACCGTCGGCTGCAGATGTCACGTCGCCTCGTTGACGTAGGTGTTCTCCAAGCTGCCGATGCCTTCGACTTCGATGATGCACACGTCGCCATCGACCACGAACTTGGGGGGGTCGAAGTAGGCCGCCACGCCGCTGCTCGTACCGGTCGCGATCACGTCGCCGACCTCGAGCGTGCAGACCGTGCTCAACGTCTCGATCTGTTGCCAGCAGTTGAAGACCATCAGGTCGGTTGTCGTATCCTGTCTGAGTTCACCGTTGATGAACGTTTTCATGCGCAGACCGTGAGGGTCCAATATTTCGTCGGTGGTGACGAGCCACGGGCCCATCGGTCCGTGACCGTCCCAAGACTTGCCGAGCGTCATCGTCGGCGAGCGCCGCTGCCAGTCGCGCACCGACACGTCGTTCACGATGGTGTAGCCAGCGACGACCAGCGGCGCATTGGCGGCGCTCACCGAGCGGCACTCCTTGCCGATGACTAGGCCGAGCTCGCCCTCATAGTCGACGGCGTTCGGCGCGACGGCCGGAATCGGGATGCCGCCGAACGGGTCATTGACACAGGTCGACTGCTTGTTGAAAAAGATCGGGTGCTCGGGCACGGGCCGGCCGCCTTCCTCGATGTGATCGAGGTAGTTCAGCCCGATCGCGAAGAACTTCGGCGGTCGAGCGACGGGTGCCAGCAGCGTGATCGCGTCCAGCGCAAGACGTTCGGCACCGACGACGGCAGCGTCGCGCGTTCCCGGGTCGAGCATCGCGGCAGCGACGACGTTGTCGCCGACCAAGAGCCTGTCAAGCGACACCACCTCGTCACCGTCGACCGCACCAATTCGAGGCGGACCTCCTCTGTGTGTAAACCGTGCGATCTTCATTGCGCTGCCCCCTTCGTTAAGGCCGTGTGTTGTTCGTCCCATGCGACGAACGAGCCGTATCCCGGATGAGAGAATCGGTTGGGCACCTCGATGACGACGGGTCCGCGAGCATCGAGCGCCGACTCGACGGCCGCGCCGACAGCAGAGAGATCTTCGATGCGCACGCCTCTGGCGCCAAATGCGTGGGCCAATGCGACGAAGTCCGGTGGCTGCAGGTCAACCCCGCTGCGACGTCCGTACAGATGGTCCTGATGCCGCCGCTCGACTCCGTAGCCCTGGTCATTGAAGACGATCACGATCACGGGGATCGAGTGCTCGACTGCGGTCATCAGGTCCTGAATCGTGAACATGATGCCGGCATCACCGATGATCGCGACCGAAGGCGCATCGGGCACGGCGATCTTGCTGCCGATCGATGCGGGCAGGGCGAATCCCAATGTGCCGAAACCTGATGGCACGAACCAGGTGCGCGGTTGGTAGGCGCGCCAGTGTGAACGGGCCCAAAAAGCTATGGAGGTGGGGTCGTTGAACACTCGCGCGTTGTGCGGCAACGCGGCACGGATCTGGTCGAGCATTTGGATCTCCGGTGGCGTGCCGACGCCGCGGGCAATGCGGGCGACCACGTCGGCGACCTCTGCGACGCGCGATGCATTCGCGACCTCACCCATCCGATCGAGGAGGCCTTGCAACGCCGGCGCGGCGTCGCCGACGACCGACGCGGCAGTGCCGTAATTGCGGCCGATCTCCGCTGGATCGAGATCGATCTGGAGCACCGTTGCGGGCAGCTCCAGGGACCATCCACCAGTCGGGAAGTACGAGAATCGAGTTCCGACGGCCAACAAAACGTCCGACCGTCGAAGCAAATCACGGACCGGCTCCTCGTTGGCCCAGTTACCGACGTGTAGTTCGTGATCGGGTGGGAACGAGCCTTTTCCGGCCTGAGCCGTGAGCACGGGCGCACCCAATCGCTCGGCGAGTTCAAGCAGCTCAGACGAGGCGTTAGACGCGACGACCCCACCGCCGGCCCAGATGACTGGGCGCTCGGCACGACGGAGGATGTCGGCCATCCGGTCGAGATCTTCGGGTTGTGGTTGTCGCCGCTGCGCGCTCAACGGCGGTTCGACCGATCCGTCCCACGGCTCGGCAAACGCCTCCCCGGCAATCTCGACGATCGCCGGTCGCGGTCGCCGGCTCTTTAGCGCTTGCATCGCGAGCGAGATCGCCGTCGGAATTTCGGACGCAAGTACCGGTTGTGCAGCGAAGTCGGTGACGGGACGAAAGATCCCGAACTGGTCGATGAGGTCGTGGAAGTAGCCCCGAGATTTACGCCGGACGTGCGCCGGATTCTCGTTCAGCAGATGCAGCACTGCCGAGCTGTCGTTGTGCGCTGTGGCCATTGCGGTCAACGTGTTGAGCGCACCCGGCCCCCCACTAGTGAGGGCGACACCGACCCCGCCGCCGGACCGTGCAAATCCGTCGGCCATGAACACTGCACTCTGCTCGTGGCGGACGTTGATCGCGTTAATCTCGGGTCGGTCGAGGAAGGCGTCGTAGACACCCAACGTGTCGACGCCCGGAATACCGAAGACTGTCGTCACGCCCTCGGAGTGGAGGGTCTCAACGACGGCGTGTGAACCGGTTCGTCTCTTCATGATTGGCTCCTTAGCGTAGATTGCTCCGCCATGTCGGCGAAGCATGTGGCAAGAGGTCGGTTATCACCGCGTCAGCGGCCTGCGCGCGGTGCGCTGTTCGGCCGAAAGGTGCGCTGTCGATGACCGTCGGGGTGTCGGCGGTCGCTGCGGCGGACCGAATCGTCTTGTTGGGGTTTACCGATGTCGTGATCATCCCCGACAGTGAGAGCGCGCTGCTCTTCGCCACCATCAGTGCAATGGACGAATTACGCGTCATCTCCCCAACGCGTGAAGGCGAGGGGATCGCGATTGCTGCAGGGCTGTGGACCGGTGGCCGAAAACCACTCGTCGTCCTCCAGAACACTGGTCTGATGGAGGCTGGCGATGCTTTGCGCGGATGTGGCATAGGTCCGCGCATCCCGCTCCGGCTGATGATCGGCTGGCGAGGGTTCGCTGGAGCGCAGGCCGGTCGGGTACCGATCGACTCGGCGTACCCGGCCACCGAGCCGTTACTCGCGGCGTGGAACATTCCGACCTGGCATCTGATGAGCGACGCCGACCTCGACGTCGTCGATGCCATGGACGATGAAGCAATGCGTACGTCGTTGCCTACAGCCGTGCTGACCGGCTGGGCCTTCCGATGATCGAACGACTCGAATTGCTGGCGGCGGCCGCTGAACTCCGCACCAATGAGATCGTCGTCATGACGATGACAGCCACGTTGCAATGGCCACAGGTATCCACGAGTCCGCTCGACTTCGACTTCCTCGCGTTCGGCATGGGCCACGCATCCAACTTCGGGCTCGGGCTGGCGCTGGCACAGCCCGATCGGCGCACGATTGTATGGAAGGGCGACGGCGGACTGCTGATGTCGCTCGGGTCGCTGGCGACGCTCGCTCAGCACGGTCCTGAGAACTTGATCGTGATTCTGCTCGAGAACCGAACCTATGAGATGACCGGCGGGCAGCCGTTGCCGACTCGGGTCGACTTCGAGGCGCTGGCACGGGCCGCTGGCGTCGAGGGCGGAGGAACGGGAGGCACCGGCACTGTCGAGCGCTGGTCCACCATCGTCGAAGCCCGACATGGACTCACGCGAATACTCGTCGAGCCCGGACCTCACTTTGTCGTGGCGTCGGTGACGAATTCCGCGCCACTGCCGCCCGTCGCTCATTCCGATCACGCTGCCCGCGTCACCAATCTGCGCGCCGCGCTCGGACTCTGAAGCCGACTCTGAAGCCGACCCGAGATCAATCGGCTCACTCACGAGCTCGCTAACTCGAGTGCATCCCAGACCCGCCCGATCGCGGCGCGGTACGCGGGTTCGGCGAGGCGATCTGACCGTCTCGGTCGGCTGAGACCAAGCTCGATCGTCTCGACGACTCGCGTTGGCCCGGTCGAAGACGCGCCAGACAAGACGGTGACTCGATCGGCGAGCAGCACTGCTTCTTCGATGTCGTGAGTGACCAGAAGATACGTGCGAGCCTCGAGCTGCCAATGCGTTTCAAACTCGGCCCACAGGTGGCGTTTCGTCATCACGTCGAGATGGGTGAAGGGCTCGTCGAGCAGCATCACGTCTGCGTCATAGGCCATTGCCCGACCGATCGATGCCTTCGCTTTCTCACCCCTTGACAGCGTGTACGGCAGCCGTCGGACGAGGCCGCGCAAACCCACTCGGTCGACATTGAATGAAGTGACCTTCGAATACAACGGTGCGCGGGCCGCATCGAATTCCACGCCGATGCCCACGTTGCGGCCGACCGTCCACGAGGGCACCAGAGCCGGGTCTTGGAACATCACAGCCGTGCGGTGCGGAGCAAGACGCGGTCCAACGAATCTGATCGATCCCCCTTGAACAGGTTCGAGGCCAGCGATCAGACGCAGGAGCGTTGACTTCCCGCATCCAGTTGGGCCGAGCAGAGCGTGCACAGATCCGGACTCGATCGACAAATCGAGATCGCGGAAAACTGACCGTTCAGCGCGTTTCGCGTCGTAGCCAAAGCGCAACTGCTGGATTTCGACTCGCATTCTGATCTCCCAATTCGACGCCGGTTGCTGACCGATCGAACCCACCAAATTGTCGGATTCAACACTTTAATTCGACACTCGCACCTGAATCATATATAGTGCATTATGCCGACTTGGTTGGGAACCAAGTCAAGCGACAAAAACCATCGACAAACATGGCAGCGTCATGCTGCACACGACAAGGGGAATCACGTGAAGCAAACAAGATTGAGGAAAGCCTTAGGGATCATCACCGCACTCGGACTGCTCGCTACGGCGTGCGGTAGCGACGAGCCAGCCGCCAGCAGCAGCGAGGGAAGTGGGGCATCGATCATCCGCTTCGCTTTTGCACCCGATCCGGTTTGGGATTGGTTGGGCGATACCGGCGAACTCGCTACTTGGGAAGAAGCGAACAACATTCGCATCGTCACCAGTTCGACGTGGGACGAGTTCACCTACTTTGCCGGAGGACACGGCGACGTCGTGTCGATGGGCACGCAGGAGATTCCGGTGCTCGAGCAAGAGACCTCGATCAAGACCGTCACATTCGGCAAGTACAACTTCCAGCGTTCAGCGATGATGAAGCGTGCCGGCGATCCGTACGAGACCTTGGCCGACGTGCCGAAGGGCTCGAAGATCTGTGTGTCGAGCCCGGTGTCGAACACCGGCTTCTGGACCGTAGCGGCCCAGCAGTTGCACGGACTCGACTACCGAGTCGGTGGCGGCGACTACGAGCTGGTTGTCAACGACCACTTCGTGAACCCCACCAACTTGCTTCGTGGCGACTGCGAAGCCGCAGTGGTCATTCCTGAAGCGGCTGTGCCGAACCTCCGGGCCGGCGAGCTTGAGCTGATGTACGACGGAGAAATGCCGTTCCAGCTGTACCGAACATTCTCGGGAATCGACGACGGTGAGAACCACGTCATGTCCAACCTGTTCACCGCCACCGAGGGCTGGTACGACGCCAACGAGGACAATGCGAAGGCATTCCTCGCACTCTGGGAACGCGGCATCGAGCTCTGGGCGGCCAACGTCGAAGACATCGTCCGGGCCTACCCGCAGCACTTCGCCGTCGAAGAAGAAGCAGATGTTGCCTGGATGGTCGATTTCATGCAAGGCAGCAACGACTGGTTCGTTGACAGCGTGTACCTCGATCAGAACTGGATCGACGCCGAAGTCAAAATCTGGGACCTCATGAAGGACCTCGATCCGGACAACCCGAACGTCCTGAATGCTGATGCTCCGACTCCGCGCTTCGAGGCGCTCCAACCCTAAGGTCGGCGAGTTCGAACTGAGCGAGCAGATTGGTGCCGGATTCGTTGCGACGAATCCGGCACCGGTCGAACTTTTTGTTCTTCATCTGATCAGCAACACCAGTTGATCAACACCACGAGGGAGCGTACGCCGGTCGTGACGACCTTGACAACAGATCCAATAGCCCCGACACATGTGACCCAAGAAGAACTGGTCAAGATTGCGCGGCGTAAAGAACTCGTCGTGCGATGGGCCGCCCGAATCTTGGGCTACGTCGTCGTCCTTGGCCTGTGGGAATGGGCATCGGGCGCGGTGATCGAGGAGAACCTGCTTCCCGGGCCGACTCGGGTTATCCAAACCGCCGTCGAGCTGTTTCAGGACGGCGCGGTGTTTCCTGCGTTCGGCTCAACCCTTAACCGAATCGTCGTTGGCGTCACGCTCTCGTTTTTCATCGGAGCTGCCGTCGGCATCCTGACCCAGAACCGATGGTTCGCAGGGTTCTTCAAAGACGCGATCACCATCGGGCTCACCTCACCCGGATTGATTTGGGTGCTCATCACGGCGCTCGTCTTCGGTAATCAGTGGTTCGCACCGCTCACCACCATCATCTTGACGACCTTCGCGTTGGTGTCAGTCAACGTGGCCGAGGGAATCGGTACGTTGCCCAAGGACACGATCGACATGGCGCGAGCGTTCAAGGTGGGCGTCGTGCGTCGCAACCGCCACATCGTGATCCCGCACCTCGCACCATTCCTGTTCACCGGTATTCGTTTCTCTTTCTCGATCGGCTGGAAAGTGACGGTCCTCACCGAGGTCTTCACCGCCGGCTCCGGGATCGGCTACGAAATGCGCATCGCCCAGATCCTGTTCAGGCAGGACGAAGTCCTCACGTGGATTCTGCTGTTCTTCGTCTTCGCGTTGTTCCTCGAAAAAGTTGTCCTACAAGCAATCGAAGACAGATTCTTCCGTTGGCGCAAGGAGATCGCCTCGACATGACCGACCTAGCTGTTCAACCATCAAATCAAACGTCCAAAGTGAGCGCCAAGGGAGGTGCGGCGCGCAAGAAGCAAAAACCGTTTGTGGTTCGTGTGCTCAAGTCCCCGACCTTCGCCCGCGGACTGTTCCTCCCAGCTGTGCTCGTGTTCTGGCTTATCAGTAACAAGATGATCGAGGACTCGTGGGACTTCGACAGCAGTGTGCTCGCCACCCCACGCGAGGTGTGGGACTTCATGTATGCCGAGATCTCCGGCGACACCGTGGCGCCCAACAACTTGTACCAGACCTTCGGGATCTCGCTTCGCCGCCTCGGCATCGGTTGGGTAGTGTCGATGATCGCCGGCACGGCGATCGGGCTCGGTATGGGGCTGTCGAAAGCGGTCAATGCATTCTTCCACGACTGGGTGATGGCACTGCTGGCGATGCCTGCTCTGGCATGGGCGCTCTTCTTGAGCCTCATCCTCGGATTCGGCGATACCGGACCGGTGTGGGCTGTCGTGCTCGCAGGCATTCCGTTCGTCATCGTCAACGTCCGCGAGGGCGTGCGCAGCACGCCCACTGATCTGTTCGACATGTCGACGGCATTCGCTGTGCCGCGGAGTAAACAGATCCGGCACGTCCTGTTGCCGTCACTCTTTCCGTTCCTGTTCGCGGCGGCGCGTTACGCACTGTCGATCGGCTGGAAGGGCCTCGTGCTCATCGAGCTCTTCGGCGGGCAAGACGGGGCCGGCTGGACCTTCAAGTTCTGGTACGACGCGCATCGTCTCCACGGAGTCATCGGCTACTCGATGTTCTTCGTGATCTTCGCCCTGGTCGTCGAAAACCTGATCCTCGAACCGATTTCACGCCGAGTCTTCAAATGGCGGCCACGACTCGATGCACCAGAACTCGTCGAGGAAGACATCGACACCAACCTCGAAAAACCAAATCGTCCAGCACCGGCACGTTCTGATGTCGCCGGAACTATCTAGGAGAAATCGACATGGCAGATATCAAGATCACTAACCTGCACAAGGAATTCGGTGTCGGGGTCGACAAGGTGGTTGCGTTGGAAAACGTCAACCTTGAACTCGGCGGTCACGTGTTCGTTTCAATCGTTGGTCCATCCGGCTGCGGAAAGTCGACGTTGCTCAACATCTTGAGCGGCATCGACACGCCGACGAGCGGGTCGATGACGATCACCCAGGAAGGCGCCAAGGCGGCGCCAGGCTATGTCTTTCAGGCCGCCCGGCTTCTGCCGTGGCGGACCGTGATGGACAATCTTCTGTTCGTCCAGTCCGACAAGTCCGACGAGACGCGGGTGCGGTGTCAGAAATATCTCGACATGGTGCAACTCGGCGACAAGGGCAACAAGTATCCCGGCGAATTGTCGGGCGGCATGCAGCAGCGAGTCGGTATTGCTCGCGCATTCTCGATTGAACCCGATGTGATGTTCATGGACGAACCGTTCAGCCATCTCGATGCCATCACGGCCCGATCACTGCGCCGCGAGTTGCACTCGATGTGGGCCGAGACGGGTAAAACGATCGTGTTCGTCACGCACGACGTCGGCGAGGCGGTCGAGCTGTCGAACCGCATCCTCGTGTTCGCCAAAGGTGGGCGCTTGGAAGACGACATCAATGTCGAACTCGAGTTCCCGCGCGACCCATCCGACGAAGCAGTGGCCGTTGCGAAGGCAAACGTGCTGAGGAAGTTCGAAGAACTCGATCTCGTCGCCAGTTGAGCGAGACCTTCCTCCCGTCCCAACCAATGGAGACAAGATGACCGAATCAACTCACTCGCCCACGATCGACGTGCACTGCCACCTGTCAACGCCGGCAGCATCGGCGCTGACCGACCCACATGCCCGGCCTGAGTACGAGCCGTACCAATACTTCATGGGCCAGGACTCGATCGATCACAACAAGGTGATGTTTCCGACAATTGCCGACGCACTGAGCAACGCCGATGCGCGAATTGCGCACATGGACGCGATGGGCGTCGACATCCAAGGTCTTGCGACGTTCGTCTCGCAGTATTGCTACTGGGCCCCGGCGAAGGTCGCGGCCGAATCAGCACGATTGCAGAACGATCACCTTGCTGAGGCATGCCGCGATCACCCCGATCGTTTCGCTCCGTTCGGCGCAACCGTGCCATTGCAGGACGTCGACCTCGCCATCGCCGAGATGCATCGCGTCGTCGACGACCTCGGGTTCAAAGGGCTGCAGATCGGCGGCACGATCAACGGCCACAATCTCGACGAACCACGGTTCCGTCCGTTCTGGCAGGCTGTCGCAGCCAAGGGAATCCCGGTCATCCTGCACCCGAACGGGTACGAGGAGAGCAACCGCTTCGGTGACTACTTCATGACCAACTGCATCGGCAACCCACTCGAGACCATGGTTGCTGCACACCGGATGATCTTCTCCGGGTTGTTCGAAGAGCTCCCCGACCTCAAGCTTGTGCTGTTGCACGGCGGCGGCTATCTGCCGTTCTACTGTTCGCGCGCTGACCACACGTGGGAGGTGCGACCCGAGACTCGGGTCGACATTCCGGATCATCCGCCGAGCTACTACATGAAGAACTTCTTCTACGACACCATGGTGTTCCAACCGCAGTACCTGGGGCACCTCATCGACATCGTCGGCAGCGATCGCGTGATGGCCGGGACCGACTTCCCGTTCGACATGGGCGAAACAGACCCAATGGGTCTGATCGACCGCACCGAGGGCCTCGGCTACGCAGAGCGGTTGGGGATCAAGGGCGCCAACGCGGCGCGCATCTTCAACCTCTGACGCCGAAGAAGCCGTCAGCGCGTTCCGAGGTACGTGGCGAGAAATTCGTTGGTGCGGTCCTGGGCTTGCGCTGACGCCCCAGGGTCGTACGACGCTCGGATATCGCAGTTGAACCCATGACCCGCTCCGGGATAGACATAAATTGGGATGTCGGGGTATGCGGCGCGGACGTCGACGATGTCGCTCGCCGGAATCATGTGATCGGTTTCGCCGAAGTGGAGCAGGATCGGACACTTCGGAACTCGGGTGATGAACTGATGGATCTGGCCTCCGTAGTACCCGACCACAGCATCGATGCGCATTTCGTTCGCACACAACCAGGCGACGCCACCACCGTAGCAAAACCCGACGACACCTACTGGACGGTCTCGACGCACGTGGTCGGCGGCCGCAGCGACATCGACGGTTGTCGTCACCCAGTCGATCTGCTCGCGCACCGCGAAGCCCGCCTTCATTCCCTCGTCGGTGTAGTCGAGATCGACGCCGCGCTCGGCTCGATCGAACAGTGCCGGCGCAATCGCGAGGTAGCCCAGTTGGGCGTAGCGGTCGACGACGGAACGGATGTGTGCGTTCACGCCGAAGATCTCTTGCACTACAACGATCGACGCTGGGGCATCCGGGTCGCCCGCAACGTAAGCGGAAAACACATGCCCGTCGGCGGCGGTCACCTCGACGAACACACTGGACTGGTCGCTCATACCAACAACCGTTCTTCGTACTCGACTCGCGAAAGCACCTCAGCCTCGCCGTCGGTGATGAGCACCATGTCTTCGATGCGCACACCTCCGCCTCCGCGCACGCCGGGAACCCACACAAGTGGCTCGACGGCAAAGACCATGTTCGGCTTGAACTCGACGGCCGTGGCGCCCGGCAAGGTTTCGCCGATGTAGGGCGGCTCGTTCGCGCCGACGCCGATGCCATGACCGATGAAGAGGCTGAACATGTGCTCGGCGAGTCCGTGGTCACCGATCTTGTTGACGATCGCGTCGGACGCGTCCTGGTTGGTGAAGCCTGGCCGCATCTTTTCGATGCCTGCCATCAAACCTTCGTACACAGCGGTGTAGATCTTCTGTTGTGGCTTTGACGGCTTGCCAATGACGGTGGTGCGACCGATGTCGGCAAAGTAACCGTTCCACATTGCTCCGATGTCGATGAAACACAGGTCCATGTTGCGGGTGAGCTTGTCGGTTGCAATCCGGTGCGGTGGAGACATGTGTTCCCCGGAGGCGACGAATGGAGTGATCACATGCGCCATCTCGCCACCGAGGTAGAAGAGCGTCTGCATCGCGTCACCGGCGATTTCGAGTTCGCGCCGCCCGGCTCGGGTTTCGTCGAGGGCCCGTTGGGTGACGGCATCGCCGATCGCGCACGATTCGTGAATGATCGCGATCTCGACGTCGTTCTTGATGAGCCGGGCCCGCTGCATCACTTGATCGCCGTCGATCATTTCGACGTCGGGAAGATGGCGGCGGAACGCGTCGATGAAGGAGATACTGACCGCGTCGAGCCCAAGGCGGCCGCTATCGAGACCCCGATCCCGCAACACGGGCAGGAGGATGTCCTTGACGAAGCCATCGACGAGTTCGGCCTGCTCCATGATCGGAATGGCGTGCGCCTCCGCGATCCACGGCATGCCGGCGCGGGCCTTGTCAATCTCCCCGCCCGAGCACAGCAACACGGGGTCGCCGTCTGGTAGCAGTAGGGCGCCATTGAGCGCCATCGTCTTGCCCGCGATCAGCTGCGCCCGCAGCGACGTGAGGTACCGGACGTTTTCGTCCTTCCAGACAAGGAGTCCGTCAACGCCCGCCTCGCGCAACTCGCGTTGGGTGGACTCGACGCGTTCACGGCGCAACCGCGGGAGGTCATAGCGCTCCTCCCAGTCGACAGCGAATGGACCTTTGGCGTATCCGGGCATCAGTGCCCTCCTTTTAGCGGGGTGTGTGAAGCAGTGCGGTCGAGGAATTCCTCGACCGCGGCAATGAAAGACTCAGGTTGTTCCAACGGCGGACAGTGGCCGCATCCCGTCAACTCGGCGAGTTCGGCGCCAGGAATCGCGGCGCCAAGTTCACGCGCCATCTCCGGGGGTGTTGTCTGGTCAGCGCCGCCGGCGATAACGAGCGTCGGATTCGCGACGACACCGAGTCGGTCGGTCAGATCCATGTCGCGCAGCGCCCGACATGCGGCAGCAAACGCAACCGGGTCGGTCTCGACGAGCACAGCTCGCCGCTCCGCGATCACCTCGGGATGCGATGCGAGGTGTTGCTCGGTGAAGATCCGGCGAACTGCCACGTCGACGACAGCCTCCATGCCACCGGCGGACACGAGATCACTCATGTTGGTGAACGCAACGCGCCGCTCGTGGGAGAACACGGCGCCTCCGTTGGCGACGATGAGCGGACCGAACCGATCACCGTGCTGAATTGCCAACGCGACACAGACGAATGCGCCGAGCCCGTTCCCGAGTACGGCTCCGGTGTCGTCGACGTCGGCCTCGTCGAGAGCGGTCGCGACCGCATCGGCGAGGTCGTAGATCGTCGGTGAGTCGATGGTGAGCGCGGGAGTCGCGCCGAAGCCGGGGAGCGATACCCGAATGACACGCCGACTCTTAGCGAACTGCGGTGTGACCAGGTCGAACGCGCGGCTGTCGGTGAGCAGCGAATGCACGAGGACAAGCGGAGGCCCCGAGCCGTCGATGTCGATCTGCATCAGTTCGTCTCCATCAGTTCAGGCGTTGGGTATCGCCGCCGTACCAGTCGACGGGATTCGGGTCGGTGCGGATGGTGACTGCACGAAGATGCGTGAAGTCGTGGAATGATTCCCATCCGCCTTCGCGGCCGGATCCACTGTCGCCAACACCGCCCCAAGGCGACCCTGGATCGACGCGGTGGTGATCGTTGACCCAGACAATGCCGTGCTGAAGCTGGCTGGCAACCCGGTGCGCCCGACCGACATCGGAGGTCCAGATCGCGGAGCCGAGCCCGAAGTCGGAGTCGTTCGCCAAGGCGATGGCGTCCGCTTCGTCTGTGAACGGAATAACGACCACGACCGGACCGAAGATCTCCTCTCGGGCGCACCGCATCGTGTTGGACACACCGGTCAGGACGGTGGGCTGGACGTAGTACCCAGCGGCCAGTTCGGGCTCGTCGGGGACTCCGCCACCGCACGCCACGGTGGCACCCTCGGCACGACCCGTTTCGATGTAGCCGAGAATCCGGTCTTGTGCCTTGCTGCTGATCACTGGCCCGAGTTGTGTGGCTCCGTCGGCCGGATCGCCGATGCGAATCTGGTTTGCCTGAGCGACGAGCGCCTCGATGAACTCGTCGTGAATAGTCTCCTGCACGAGCACGCGGCTTCCGCAGATGCAGGTTTGGCCTGCGGCAATGAAACCGCCGAAGGCGACGCCCTTGGCCGAGACGTCGACGGCTTGATCATCAAACACGATGACGGGTGACTTGCCACCCAACTCGACGGTGGCCTTGGCAAAGCGCTTCGCAGCTGCTTGGGCCACGGCTCGGCCTGGCTCGGTGCCGCCGGTAAACGAGACTTTGCCGACATCGGGATGCTCCGCGAGTCGCGCCCCGGCGATGGGGCCGAGGCCGGGGGTCACGTTTAACACTCCGGCCGGAATCCCTGCGTCGGCCGCGAGGTCGGCAAGTCGAAGACAGGTGAACGGCGTCAGCTCGGACGGCTTGAGCACGACGGAGTTTCCTGTCGCCAACGCCGGGGCGAGACTCTTCGAAGTGATCATCAGCGGGTGGTTGAACGAGCTGAGGATGCCAACGACACCGATCGGAAATCGTGACGTGTAGGAATGGTACGAGCCTGGCATCGAGATGACGTCGGTGCGGTCGGCGAGGAGTAGTGCTGCGTTGTAGCGGTACCACCCCGAAAGCCGGCTGATTTGAGCCCGGGTCTCGACGATCGGGCGGCCGTTGTTGGCGGTCTCGAGCTGGAACAGATCTTCCAGGTTGTCGTCGATCAGGTCGGCGAAGCGGTTGAGCACCTTGGCCCGCTCCCAGATCGGGAGCTGCGACCACACGCCCGATTCGAAGGCCGACTTGGCCACAGCAACGGCATGGTCGACGTCAGCAACGCCGGCCGCGGAAATTGCGCCGATTGTGCTGCCGTTGCTCGGATTCAACACGTTGAGCGTGTCGCCGTTCTGTGACGGTATCTCGGCCCCGCCGATGAGCAAGCCACGATGCATTCCATCATCATACATAATGCAGGATTTGACGAGAAATCGGAGGTCTCCGGCTATCGTCCGCACGTGAACGATCGCGCTCCCACCGAGGCAACTCGGGTACTTCGACGACTCGGAATGCCCGTCTACGTCCCGATTGTCGCAGGCAACCTCGGCCTGACGATGCTCGTACCGGTCCTGCCGCTCTACTTGACCGACTCCGGAATGTCGCTTCGCCTCGCCTCGATTGTGTTGGCCGCCCTCGGGTTGGGCGCGTCTCTCGGTGGGCTGCCGACTGGCGCGCTCATGAGCCGCTTCGGTGAGCGCGTCGTGCTCATCGTCGCGATTGCCGTGTTTGCTCTTTCGACTGCAGCCCTCGGATTCACGACGATGGCGCTGGTTCTTGCAGCGCTGCGCCTTGCGAGCGGAGCCGCCAACGGCGCCCTTCGCCTGTCCCGTCAGACCTACATCACGCGCCGAGTGGCAGCGGGTGTCCGCGGCAGGGCGATGTCCCTAATCGGAGGGTCGTTCCGGATATCGCTCTTCGTCGGCCCGGCGATCGGCGGCGCTCTCGTCGATCTGGTCGGCTACACCGCAACGTTCGCGATCGCAGGCGCGCTGACTGCAACGGGGATGCTGCCCCCACTCCTGGTGCGAGACCATCTCCCGCTGCTCGACGGTGTCGACACCACCAAACGGATCGGAATCCTGCGCGCAGTTGTGACTCATCGCCGTCTGCTTGCCGTGGCTGGTTTCGTCCCGATGCTCGTCGTGACCGTGCGCGAAGGCCGTTTGGTTATCATTCCGCTGATTGGCGCCACGCTCGGGTTGTCGTCAACGGCGGTTGGGGCACTCGTCACCGTCGGCACGGCTGCCGACTTGCTGTTGTTCCCGGTGGCGGGCTGGATCATGGATCGGTATGGGAGATTGGCGGCGATGGTGCCTGCGTTCGGATTGATCGCGTTGGGCTTGGTCGTGCTCGGGTTGGCCAACGGCACGCCACTGGCCGTTGCGGCCGGTGCAATCATCGGGATCGGCAACGGGATGAGTTCCGGCACGATGCTGACGATAGGAAGCGACCTTGCGCCACCCGATGCCCCGGGCCAGTTCCTCGCAGGCATGGCGACGCTGCAGGACTCGGGTCGCGTCATCGGACCGTTGCTGGTCGGCGCCGTCGGTGCAGCACTGGGACTCGGAGCCGCGGCGTTCGCATTGGCCGCAGTGCTCTTCGTTGCGATCGCATGGCTGATCCTCGTCGTCGGCGAGACGGGCCAATCCAGCCTGGCGATCAATGCCAAGCGATCGCTCTGACGTCGACGATGACGCGTCCACGGCCAAACAAAGCGGCGGGAACCTACTGTTCGTCCTCCAAGGGGTTTGGATGCTGCTCGACCGGCCCGACATCGTGACAGGCCCACCACCCGACAGCGTTCCCCTTGTCATCGCAGCGCGCCTCGACCACTCCAACGATTGCCGCCGGACCGCTCACGCACGGCATCTCCGATCGGTCGATCGGTGGCCAGCACCAACTCGATAACCCCGAGCCCAATCACTCGGCTTAGCGCCACGCTTCCGGCGCGAGGTGCCCTGGAACTGCGACAGTCAGCCCAAACGGATCCTGATGTCGGGATGTCATGCCGAAGCAGACGACCGTCCGGTTGCCCGATGACCTCGCCGACAAGGCCAAAGCCGTCGCCCGCGTGCGCGACGACAGCGCCAACCAACTCGTCATCGACTCACTCGCAGCCCGGATCGATCGAGTCCGTACCGATGACGACTTCACCGCCAGCGCCAAGAAACTGCTCGAACGCGACCGGGACCGACTTGCGAAGTGATCCGCGATCCGTTGAGTGGGCCGCGGAATCGCGCGAATCCGCTGTGGGTTGCACCACTGGTTGCACCACCAACCCCCACCCACCGGGCTTGAACACGCATCTACCAGGCGCAGTGGACCATTCAGTCCCAGCAGATGCGATTCCCCCAACTCCACATGACAAACGAGCGCCCAAGGGCAGGGATCGAGTATCCGGGAACGTGGCCGTCGTTCGAGGCGTGGTTTCCTGACGACGCAGCCTGCCGCGAGTACCTGGCGCGGCTGCGCTGGCCCGACGGGTTCGTCTGCCCTCGATGCGCCAGCGGCGACTTCTGGACCACCGGCCGAGGACTGTGGATGCTTCCTGTTCAACGGTTCGGGTTGTTCGTCTCGGGTCCTTTTGAGCCCAGTCGAGTGGAAGGCACCATGCACCCGCGGAACGCGTCTGACATGATGTCAGATATGATCGACACATGAGCTCGGACCGATGTCTCGAAGCATTGCGGGCCGTTGTTGGAGACAAGCAGGTGCTGCACTCCGACCGAGCAACCCGCTTCTATCGCACGGGAATCAAGCTCGGTGGTGGGTCGGCTCTGGCCGTCACGCTCCCGCGGACGCCTCTCGAAATGTGGCAGGTCCTCAAAGTCTGCGTCGAATACGACACCATCGTCATCATGCAGGCCGCGAACACCGGTGTCACCGCGGGCTCAACCCCAATGGGCGATGACTACGACCGCGAAATCGTGATCGTGAATACCAGAGCCATGGACGACCTCGTCCTGCTCGACGGCGGCAACCAAGTGCTGGCGTTCGCAGGTGCGACGCTGTTTCGCCTCGAGGAGCTGATCGAGCCGATTGGCCGGTCGCCGCACTCAGTGATTGGATCATCGTGCATCGGGGCATCGGTCGTCGGCGGCATCTGCAACAACTCCGGCGGGAACCTCGTCAATAGGGGCCCGGCGTACACCGAGCTCGCGCTTTTCGCTCGCCTTGATCAACACGGCGAGCTGGAACTCGTGAATCACCTCGGTATCGAGCTCGGTGCGTCGCCTGCAGAGATCCTCACCAACCTCGCGGCGGGCAACTTTGACCGCGACGCATCAAGCGCGTCAGATCGCGTTGCATCGGACCGGGACTACGAACGGCGAATTCGTGATCTCGACGCCGCTACCCCAGCCCGCTTCAATGCCGACAAGACGCGGCTGCACGAAGCCAGTGGGAGCGCGGGCAAGGTTGCGATCTTTGCGGTTCGTGTCGACACGTTCGCAGCGCCGCGCCAAGAGCAGGTTTTCTGGGCGGGAACCAACGACCCAAAGCAGCTGACGAGCATTCGCCGACGGATCCTCAGCGACTTCGAAGAGTTGCCCGAAATGTGTGAGTACATGCACCGCAGCTATTTCGATGCGTCAGCGAAGTACTGCAAGGACACCTTTCTGTTCTTGAAGTATTTCAGCAGTTCGCTGCTCCCGCGGCTGTTTCGAATGAAAGCCAGGGTTGATGGCTTGTTCGGTCGAATGCCGCGCAGTCCTGCGCATGTCTCTGATCGCGTGTTGCAGCGATTCGGCTCGATGTGGCCGAACCATTTGCCGAAGCGGCTTCGATCGTCGCGGGATCAGTATGAGCACATGCTGATGATCAAGGCCAACGACGCCGTGATCGAGCCGATCCGACGACTTCTCGACGACACATTCAGCGAGGCATCGGCTGGTGAGTATTTCGCGTGCACCCCGGACGAAGGAAAGCGAGCGATCCTGCACCGGTTCGTCGCCGGGGGCGCATCCTCGCGGTTCCATATGGTTCGGCCGAAGGAGGCTGGTGGTCTCATCCCGCTCGACGTTGCGCTTCCTCGCAACTTCGAAGACTGGCACGCGGTGGTCCCCGACGAGGTGCGCGAACAACTCGCCGGGCCGTTCGAGTTGGCGCACTTTCTCTGCCACGTCTTTCACTACGACTTTGTCGCGAAGCCGGGAGTCGACGTCAAGGTTCTGCGAGCCACGTTCGAGGCACACCTCGACCAGCTCGGCGCAAAGTATCCAGCGGAGCACAACGTCGGGCACCTCTACCGCGCCGATCCGGACCTCCGAGACTTTTACATGGAGCTCGATCCCACGAACAGTTTCAACGCAGGTGTTGGCCAGACCTCAAAGAAGAAGCACTACGCCTGACGCGCGCTTCTAGGTGTACTCGGTCGGGACGTTGGTGACGGTTTGACGTAGGTGAGGACCTCCGGCTGTTGTGGTGTTTGCCGCATCACATCAACCGAGAGGTCCTCATGTCTCACCGTAATGCCCGACTCACTGTCCATGGCCGCCTGCTACTCGTCGAACGCATCTTGAACGGCCAAGCCGTTGCGCACGTCGCGAAAGCTGCTGGCGTGTCGCGCCAGTGCGCAACGAAGTGGCGGAATCGTTTCGATGCTGAAGGCATTTCCGGCCTCGAAGACCGCACATCGCGTCCGCATCGGATCGCGAACCAGACGCCACCTGAGGTCGAAGAACAAGTCCTTGCAGCGCGTCGTGACCATCGGTGCGGACCCGACCACCTCTGCCACTAAGTCGATGTGCCGGCACGCACAATCACACGGATATTGCGTCGCAATGGCGTCCCACGACTTCATGATTGTGACCCGTTAACCGGCGATCTGATCCGGGCGTCGAAGACCACAGCGCTGCGTTATGAACGCGACCGTCCCGGAGAGCTGGTTCACATGGACGTCAAGAAACTCGGGCGGATCCCCGATGGAGGCGGCTGGAAAGCCAACGGCCGGGCAGCAGCGTCGAAGACGAAGAACCGCAAGAAGCGAGTCGGGTTCGACTTCATCCACTCGATAGTCGATGACCACACCCGACTGGCGTATTCAGAGATCCACGACGACGAGAAAGGCGAGACGTGTGCCGCCTTTTTCGAACGTGCTATCGAGTTTTACAAGGGCCACGGCATCACGATCGAGCGGGTCATGACCGACAACCATTGGAGCTACTAACACACGACCCGGCTTGCTGAACTAATTGAAGGGATTGGGGCGTCCCACAAGTTCATCCGGCCGCACTGCCCATGGCAGAACGGCAAGGTCGAAAGGTTCAACCGGACCAACTACCGGGTCCCCTTCGGGCCTACCGGCGCGTTTACGACACGAACACGGCCCGCTCGAACGCTCTGCCAGACTTCTTGCACCGCTACAACCATCAGCGACGACACCAAGCACTCGGCGGTCACCCACCCATCGGCCGACTGTCACCAACCTGACGACAGCGTACATCGGGACTGTCAGATCCGCGGTGTAACTGGTCTGGCCTGAAACGCTGAACCGTGATGGTTCGGCCGGAAGGACAGACAATGACAGACCATGATGTGGCGGTGGCGACACCGTCGAAAGACACGAGCCAGGAACGGCCCGATCGGTCCCTTGCCGAACAGCTCGTCGACCAAGCAAGAGCTGATGGCAAGAACCTCGTTGGCCCGGGAGGACTGCTGAGCGATCTGACCAAGCAGGTCCTTGAGACCGGGTTGGAGGTCGAGATGGAAGAACATCTCGGCTATCCGAAACACGCCTCGGCTATCCGAAACACGCCTCGGAAGGCCGCAACCACGGCAACAGCCGCAACGGCACGAGAGCCAAGACCGTGACCACTGAGATTGGCCCGATCGAGTTGGAGGTGCCGCGTGATCGTGGCGGCTCCTTTGACCCGAGACGGTGCGCAAGAATCAGCGCCGGCTCGACGGGGTCGACTCGATGGTGATCTCGCTCACCGCGAAAGGCTTGACGACCGGTGAGGTCGAAGCGCACCTGGCCGAGGTGTACTCGACGAACATCTCCCGCGAGACGATCTCCAAGATCACCTACCGGGTTCTCGGCGAGCTCGCCGAGAGGCAGAACCGGCCACTCGATCGCGTGTACCCGGTGATCTTCATCGACGCGATTGTCGTGAAGATTCGCGACGGCCAAGTCGCCAACCGGCCCCTCTACGCGGCGATCGGGGTCACTGTTGACGGCAAACGCGAGATGTTGGGCCTGTGGGTCGGGACCGGTGGTGAGGGTTCCAAATACTGGCTCCAGGTGCTCACCGAGATCAAGAACCGCGGCGTCGATGACGCCTGCATCGTTGTGTGCGACGGCCTCAAAGGATTGCCTGAGTCGATCGAAGCAACCTGGCCGTTGGCGATCGTGCAGACGTGTGTGCTGCATCTGATCCGCAACACTTTTCGGCTCGCATCGCGCGCCGATTGGGACAAGATGGCCAAGGATCTTCGACCGGTCTACACCGCGGTCAACGAAGCCGACGCGGCGGTTAGGTTGGACGAGTTCGACCCGATCTGGGGCCAGAAGTATCCGGCGATCAGATCGTTGTGGACCAGGGCGTGGCCGGAATTCGTGCCGTTCCTCGACTACTCGCCGGAGATCCGCCGGGTGATCTACTCGACAAACGCGATCGAGCCGTTGAACGCCCGGTTCCGACGAGCGACCAGAGCACGCGACCACTTCCCCAACGAGCAGGCCGCGCTCAAATGCCTCTACATGGTCGTGCGTTCACTCGACCCCAAAGGCACCGGCCAGGAACGCTGGATGAACCGCTGGAAGCCCGCCCTCAACGCCTTCGCCATCACCTTCGAAGGCCGCCTCTTCTGAGGCCCTACAATCGACAACAACAACAATGAGCCAGACCATTTACACCAACGATCTGACAGTCCCGGTCAACTCCAATCGATCCATGCCTCGCCTGGACGGAAGGAGCCGGTGTCTATCTGGTCTGTCGCTGAGGCGAACTCGTTGGTCTCCCCTCAGGAGCGAAACGGCCATGATCCTTGATTGAGTCGGCGTGCCATTGGCGTGCCAGTAGCGAGGGTAAACAGCGGTCAACACTGGCGAGCAGCGTGCGGCTCGACTTCAGCATCATCCCAGCGTAAGGGCTATATGCAGGTGGTATTCGGGTCTGAGTGATCTGCTTTGCAAGCAGGGGGTCGTGGGTTCGATTCCCATCGTCTCCACCACTCAAGCCCTCGGTAGCAGCGCTGCCGGGGGCTTTTTGGTTCCCGGACGCCGATGGCGAGACGCGAAGAGCCTGAGTGGTTCAGATCCGCTCGAAGTACCGGTGGCGTTCCCAATCGGTGACGGCGCTGTCATAGGCATCACATTCGGACCGGTAGAAGTGGCTGTAGTGATCGACGACTTCGTCACCAAGCAGACGTCGCGCGGTATTGCTCGCAGTGAACACGGTCACTGCCTCGCGCAGCGATCTCGGGACGCGCTGCACGTCGTCTGACGTGTAGGCATCACCGTTGAACTCTGGCGGGGGTTCGATCTGGTTCTCGATCCCATCGAGGCCGCTCGCCAGAGCAGCAGCGAAGGCGAGGTACGGGTTGACGTCGGCACCAGGGATGCGACATTCGATTCGCAGGCTGGGGCCGGATCCGACGATGCGGAACCCGGTCGTGCGATTGTCATCGGACCACGCCAACCCGGTCGGGGCCCACGACTGATCCTGATAGCGCTTGTAGCTGTTGATCGTTGGCGCGTAGAACACCATGAAGTCACGCAGGTGCTGCATCCATCCGCCGAGAAACCAGCGGAACGCATCGGTGCGCCCGGTCCCGTCGGAGAAAAGGTTCGTGGCCGCCTCACCTTCGCCGGACCAGAGACTGAGATGGATGTGGCAGCTACTCCCGGACTGATCATGATGCGGCTTCGCCATAAAGGTCACCGACACGCCCTGTTGATCAGCGAGCTCCTTCATTGCTTGCTTCATCACCACGTGCCGGTCGGCCATCGTGAGAATCGGTGCGTAGCGGATGTTCAATTCGTGTTGCCCGATCGCTGCTTCGCCCTTTGAATTTTCGACTGGTACCTCGGAGTCTCGGAGCACGCGCCGCGCTGCGCCGACGTAGTCCTCGACCCGTGCCCCTTGGAGGAGGTGGTAGTCCTCGACGTACCAGCCTGCTGCGACGAGGCCGGTATAGCCCTTGTCGTGTGCGTCGCGATATGTGTCTCGATAGAGAAAGAACTCCAACTCACTCGCCGCGTTGGGTGCGTAACCAGCGTTGTGTGCGGCGTCGAGCTGGCGACGCAGGATCGAGCGAGGAGCCACGCCAACCGGATGGTGATCGACATTACGTTCGACATCGCAGAGCACGAATGCCGTGTTCGGGGCCCAGGCGGCAAGTCGCAACGTGTTGAGGTCGGCCACAAGGTGAAAGTCACCAAATCCTGATGACCAGTTCGAGAATGCGTATCCAGCTACCGGCTCCATTTCCATGTCGACTGTCATCAGGTAGTCGCAGGCATGAGTCCCGTCGTCGATGGACTCGAGGAAAAACGCCGCGTCGAATCGTTTCCCCAGGGTTCGTCCGTAGTGATCGGTGAATCCCACGACGACGGTGTCGATCGTTCCGTCGTCAACGGCCTTGCGCAGTTCCTCTGGCGTCACCCCTCGGTCCTCATTTCTCTCGGCGATCTATCACTGAGGCAAACCGTTCATTCACGCATTCACCGAAGGATGGTGGCAGGCAACCCAGTGACCGGGTTCGTGTTCGACCAGTTCGGGTTCGGTGCTGGTGCAGACATCAGTCGCGTGCGGGCAGCGTGTCCGGAAACGACAGCCTGACGGCGGGTCGAGTGGCGAGGGCAACTCGCCGCTGATGAGTTCACTCGCCTGTGGCAGGCCGAGGGTGTTGCCGGGGATGGATGCAAGCAGTGCACGGCTATACGGGTGCGTGGGACGGCTGAACAGGTCAGCAGTTTCGGCGATCTCACAGACCTTGCCGAGATACATCACCATCACCCGGTCAGAGATGTTCTTCACGACAGCGAGGTCGTGGCTGATGAACAGCATCGTCAGCCCGAACTGCCGCTTGAGGCCCTCGAGCAGGTTAAGGATTTGGGCCTGCACCGATACGTCGAGCGCCGAAACCGGCTCGTCGAGAATCAACACGTCAGGCTCCATCACCAGCGCACGCGCGATGTTGATTCGCTGGCACTGGCCACCGGAGAACTCATGCGGCCTGCGGTCGGCAACGTCCTCGTCGCCTAACCCGACCGACTCCATGACCTCGGCGACCCATGCGTCGACATCGCCTTCACGGGTCTGACCCCAGATGTCGATGCCCTCCCGGACAATCTCGCGAACACGCCGACTCGGATTAAGTGACGACACGGGATCTTGGAAGATCATCTGCATTGCCTTGCGCGCCTGTCGGAGCTGCTCACCCTGCTCTGCGGCAAGGTCGACACCGTTCAATCGAATACTTCCGCTGGTCACCGATTCGAGCTGCATGATGGCCCGACCGGTCGTGGTCTTACCGCAGCCTGACTCGCCGACGATCCCCAGGGTTTCGCCCTTGTCGAGATCGAAGCTCACGCCAGAAACGGCATGCACGACCTGCTTCTTGCGCGCCGGGAACTCGACGACGAGCTCGGTCACGCTGAGTACGACGTCGTGGCGGAGATGCGCTGTGCCGGTACCGGCCATCAGGCGGCCCCTTCTGCATCGTCGCCAGCAGGGAAGTGGCAGCGGAACCAGTGCTCGCTGGCTTCATTGGTTGACGGGGGTGTGGTGTTGCAGATGTCTTGGGCGGCCGGGCAGCGCGCGGCGAACCGGCAACCACGTGGCGGTGAAACCAGCGAAGGAGGAGTGCCCTCGATCGTGGTGAGCTCTGAGTGGCTTGGGAGGTCGAGGTTGGGCATCGACTGAATCAGCGCAACGGTGTAACGGTGTCGAGGGTTGCTGAAGATCTGCTCAGTCGGCCCTGACTCGATGACCTCGCCGCCGTACACAATCGCGACACGATCGGTGAAGCCCTTGACGACCGCCAAGTCGTGGGTGACGAGCACCATGGCCATTTTCCGATCGCGCTGAAGGTCAGAGAGCAAGCGCAGAATCTGGTCTTGCACGGTGACATCGAGTGCAGTGGTCGGCTCATCGGCGAGCAGGAGTTCCGGTTCGTTTGCCAACGCAATCGCGATGGTTACGCGTTGGCGCATGCCGCCAGACAGTTGGTGCGGGTACTCGCGCAGGCGCCGTTCAGGCGCCGGGATTCCGACCTGCTGCATCAGTTCGAGAGCCCGAGTTCGCGCCTCGGACTTGGACATGCTGGTGTGCACAAGCATTGGCTCGGTGATCTGGTGTTCGATCAGCCGGACCGGGTTCAGTGCAGTGAGCGGATTTTGTGAGACCATGCCGATCTGGGTCCCGAGGGTCCGCTTGATGTCGGCTGGTTCTGCTCGCAACATGTCGACGCCGGCGACTTCGACGGTACCGGTCCGGGTGACGTCGGCCAGAGCGAACGCACCGACGATCGACCGGAGGATCATTGTTTTGCCCGACCCAGACTCGCCCACCAAGCCGAGTGCTTCGCCTGCTTTCAAAGACAGCGAGACCCCGTCGACGGCATGCACGTCACCGTTCGGTGTGTGGAGGGCGGTGAACAGGTCGTCGATGTAGAGCACTTCGTCGCCGCTCCCAGTGTCGGCCATGGCACCAACGCGTAGGCGACGCTGCGTCGCGACTTCGCGTGGCGAGTAGAGCGCTCGCATCGAGTCGCCGACGAGGTTGAACGCCAGAATCGTGAGGAACATCACTGTTGCGGGGAAGAGAGCAACGTGGGCGTGCCGAGCAATGTCACCGGCGCCGTCGGCGATCAACTTGCCCCAGGTGGTCTCGTCGAGCGATAAGCCAATGAAAGCAAGCCCGCCCTCAGCGACGATGACCAACGCGAAGCCAATGAACGCAAACGACAACACGGGGAGTGCGATGTTCGGCGCGAGCTCGCGCAGAATGATCCGTCGTTTGGTTGCCCCCATCGCTGCCGCCGCGTCGACGAAGTCGCGTTCTGACAGCGCGAACGATGCACCGCGCACGATGCGGGCGTAGCCGGGAATGCTCGTCAGTGAGAACAGGACGATGAACACGAACATCGAGTTGCCAAACGTTGCTCGGACAGCGATGAGGAGCACCAAGCCAGGGAATGCCAGGGCAATGTCGATGAACACCGTGGTGACCGTGTCGACTTTGCCGCGCAGGTACCCCGACGTGACGCCGACTGCGCTCCCGAGGATTCCGCCGATGATGGTGACGGTGAGGCCGAGGATCAGCGCAGGCCGTGCACCCTGGACGACCCGGGCAAACATGTCGCGGCCTTGGCCGTCGCCGCCGAAGAACGCGTTCCGCCCGGGGCTTTCGAACTTGGCGACTTCACGTGTCCGAATGCCGAGTTCGTCTGGGTCGCGGATCGGCAGGATGTCGCGAAATAGGGCGAGGAATACGAGCGTGAAGATCCAGCCCGCCGACAGCCAGAAAGTGAGGCCGAGTCGACGTTTTTGGCCCGGGTTGCCGCCTTTGATTGGCGCAACTGCTTCGGTCTCGGTCTTCGCCCCGGTGGCCCCCGGTTCAACGAGCGGCATGGCGAATCCGCGGATCGAGAATCGAATACAACACGTCGACGAGGAAGTTCATCATCACATAGGCGACGGTCAGAATGGCGACCACGGCGGCCACGACGTTGAAATCTTCGAGTATCACCGACTGGATGACGAGTCGGCCCATTCCGTTAATCGCGAACAGCACCTCGATGATGAACGCGCCACCGATGAGGCCAGCGATGTTGAGCCCGACGGCGGTCGTGAAGTTGAGCGACGACGGCCGCAGCACGTGGCGCCACATGATTCGACGCTCACTCAAGCCGCGTGCCTGGGCGAGCATCACGTAGTCCTCTTGCAGAGTTTCGATCAGGTCGCTGCGGAGCAGGCGCAGATAGACGGCAACCAGGTTCAGCGCCAACGTGAGCGATGGCAGGAACATCTGGCGCAGGTTGTCGAGCGGATCATCGTTGAGCCCGGGCAGGTTGTCGACGATGGTCGGGAACCATCCGAGCTTCACGCCGAAGATGAACGACATGTAGATCCCCAGCACGAACGCTGGCAATGCGAGCAAGCCGAACGCGGTGGACGACGAAGCCTTGTCGATGAAACTGCCCGGGCGACGGGCCGACGCGAGCGCCAGGGGCACCGCTATCCCGATTGCCATGATCTCGGCAAACACCATCAGCTCCAACGTCTTGGGCAGCGACTCCCGAATGAGGTCCCAACTGCTGAACCCGCGCGTGACAATGGAGTCACCAAAGTCGAACCTCACCGCATTGCCGAGCCAGCGCAGGTACCGCTCGATTAGCGATCCGTTCAATCCGAGTTCGGCGCGAATGCCTTCGATCACCTCAGGCGTGGCGTTCAACCCGGCGAACCGTTCAGCCGGGTCACCCGGTGCCTGGTCAAGCAGAAAGAACGTCACGAACGTGACGACGAAAAAGACGAAGACCAGTCTTCCGAGGCGCTGGACGAATATCAGCATGTTGCAATTCGCTGGTTCAGGTCACTGCTCAATCCAGACGCCCGACCAGGCGAAGAAGCTGCCGTTGGTCATCGGGAGCGAAGCCGAACCGTCCGGCAAGATCCCGGGTGTGCCGATGCCGTGGAGTTCGGGCAGCGTGACAGCTGCCTCGACACCATTGAGGTGATCGACCCAAATCATTGGCACTTCGTCACCCAGGGCCTGCAGAAACTGTGCGTAGCCAGCTTTGCGATCAGCTTCGTCGACGTTCTGGCGGCCGGCGTCGAGGCCGGCGTCGATGTCAGCGCTGACCAGGTTCGTCCAGTTGAGGAAACCCCCGCTCGAATGGAAGAACACGTAGTCACTATCGGGATCGGGAGAGCCGAACTGGAACCACGAGAACGCCTGAAAGTCGTCTAAAATTGCGGTGAGCGCCGACTGGCCCTGACCGATTTCCTTGATTTTGCCGTCGATACCGACGTCGGTGAGGAAGGACATCATCACTTCGGCAACTTCGATCGTCGACGCATTCGGCTCGATCGACAACTCGAATTCGATTGGACCGAACTCAGCCTCGTACTCGTCGACGAGTGCCTGAGCCGCTGCCGGGTCGAACTGCGGATAGTTGTTTTCGGTGTACCAACGGTCCGAAGGGTTCAAAGGCCCGTTGGCTGGAACGGTCAGGCCGGAACGGAACGCGTCGATAATGAACTGCTTATCGATCGCGTGGGCCATGGCCTGGCGGACGCGAAGGTCGTCAAACGGAGCAGCGGTGGTGTTGAGCAGCCACAGGTACTCGTTGGCGCCGGCGGTGCCTATCCACACGTCGGTCTCGTCGTCATCGAGAAAATCGAGGATGTCCTCGTCGTCGGGGCTGACGTAGCCCTGCACATCACCGGCTTCAAAGGCCTGACGCTTGACGGTCACGTCGACGAGGAACTTGAAGTTGATTGCATCGAGGTATGGCAAACCCTCGTCGGCTCGCCAATAGTTTGGGTTGCGCACGACGCGTGCTCCGTCGCCCGGTGTCCAGCTTTCGAGTATGAATGGGCCGGTACCGGTGAACGTCTCGTTTGTGCCGATCGTCGATGGCGACACCATCCAGCCGGGCTGACCAACGAGTCCGTATGGAAGTGCTGCCCATGGAGCGCTGAGGTCGAGCCGGACAGACAGTTCGTCAACTGCGGTGATGGAGTCAACCTGGGCCATTGCGAATCCAACGGTCGGGCTGTCTTTGAACGCCTGCAGGTTGGCGCGGACGGCCTCGCCATCGACGGGTTCGCCGTCGTGGAACAGCAGACCGGGTCGCATGGTGATTGTCCACGATGTGAAGTCGTCGTTCGGTGTGAGGCTTTCGGCGAGGTTCGGCTGCCAATTTGCGTCAGCGTCGAGCCCGACGAGGGAGTCGTTGAGTGCGGTGATCACCCGGATTGACCCGGGCGCAACTGCACCGGTCGTGTCGAATCCGGTGCCGTCGTTGGTGAGCCCGAAGGTGATCTCACCTCCTGCGATTGGTTCGAGCGACGCCAGGTCGACGTTGCCCTCGCCGGCGCTGGTGAGCTGGTCTTCGTCTTCGAGTGGCGCTGGTTCGTCGGGCGCGGTTGGCGCCGGCTCGGAGTCATCGGGTGTTTCGTCGGGCTCAGCTTCGGCCGCGGCGGCTGGAGCCTCCGTTGCATCAGGTGAGTCAGCCGAGTCGCTGCCGCTGCATGCAGCGGCGACCAGTGCCCCAGACACCAAGATCGCCAGTGTGCGGCGTCGTGTACTTACAAACATCATTCCCCCCAGGAACTCGTTGTGTACGTCTTTTGAAAGTTGTATCAGATACAACCGCAGTGAGACGTGTCGAACGTCACTTCTCCACACAATTCAGTGCCGGGAATCGGTGAATGCCGAGTCTCGATGTTCTGAGCACGCTCTGTTGCTGGTCGAAAGCACGCAATGTCGAGCCGAACATGGGGGCGCTACGTTTGCTCCATGATCGATCCAGCCATGAGCGGCCCCACGAGGCTTGTGTACGCAGTCGACGACGTGCGTGAGGCTGCAGCGGGTTGGGCGCCAGTGGGCATTGGGCCGTTCTTTATCGTCGACCACGTTGAGCTGCTCGACGTCCGGGTCAACGGCGAGGAGGCGACGTTTGATCATTCCCGAGCGTCCGGCTGGTGGGGAGATGTGATGTTTGAGCTGATCTGCCAGCACGGCCTGCGGGCAGATGCTGCCCCGCTCATCGGCACGTCGGGACTCCATCACGTTGCACATTCCGTCAACAACTTCGAAGCCACATCGGCTGGCCTCGCGACTGATGGACACGCCGAAGTGTTGAGTGCACGCACAACGGCCGGTGGTGGTGGTGGGTTTGCCTTGCACGATGGTGGCAGTGCCCGTGGACATCTGATCGGGATCTACGAGGCAACACCTGCACTCCGTGACTTCTCGGACATGGTCCGCGGTGCCTCAATCGGCTGGGACGGCAGCGATCCAGTGCGCTCCCTCTGACAGGGTTGGTTGACAGGGTTGGTTGACAAGAGTCGACCAGGCGCGCAGCCAGACGAGACGAGTTAATTGGCCGTCCCCGAGCGTGCCGTACGCTGTGAGAGTGATCAACGACGACCTGCGTGTGGTGATGATTATTATCGACGCCCTGCCGCATCGCCACGTCAGTGCCGCGCTCACGCCCAACATCTGGCGGCAGGCCTGCGAGGGTGGACGCGCACCCGATGGTGGGCTGTCGCTGCCGATGTCGGTCACTTACGCCAATCATGCGGCCTTTATTACAGGCGCCGACCCCAGCAAGACGGGCGTGTACGGCAATCACACCTGGATCGACGGCGAGGGATGGGTGCCTTCGCCGAAAGCTGGACCACGCGCCCGAACGCTGTTTGATCGCGTCGCTGCAGCTGGTGGGCGATCGGTAACGGTCGTCGGTGACCAGAAATTGATCGCTCAGATGGGCGGCGATCGTGCCGACGAGGTGTGGCCGCCCGGCGGATGGATACCGGACGGCACCGCCCGCTGCGAGTTCGGCTATCCGGCTGATGCTGCTGTCGTCGCGGCGGTGCGGAATATCGACCTCAATGCCGACTTGGTAGTGCTGCATCTCAATCAACCCGACACGACATCGCACCTCTATGGGCCGGACTCGCCGCAGGCAATTGCGCAATATGGTGCGACGGATGGCGCGTACGGCGAACTCATTGATGCGCTCGCCGACGGATGGGAACACACCGTCGTCATCACCCTGTCTGACCACGACCAGGAGACCATTGCCGACCAGACATCGGTCGCGCTTGCCGAGGCCCTGTCTGGGTTCGTTGATCTCCACGTAGCCACCGACGGAACAGCCGCGTTGATTCACGGCGATGTCGGCACGGACGCCCTCGCTGCGATCGAAGCTGTTGCCGGAATCGAGTCAGCCGAGCGGTTGAGCGCTGATGTCTGGATGGCATGGACCGAACCGGGGCGGATGTTCGATGCGGCGCCGATTCCACTCGGCGGGCAACACGGCAGTCCCCGCTGCCGGACGCAGCTCGCCATCGTGTCCGGCGGTGCACCGCAAGCCGAGCCGCTGATGCGATGGATCGATGCTGCTCAACCGTCAGCGCTCGACTGGGCCCCGTTAGTCGCCGAGCTGCTTGGTCTGGAAGAAGGGTGAGGGAAGACGTGAAGATCGACGTGGCGGCATTTCGCGAACAGGGTTGGCTCGTGATGCGCGGGGCGATCGAACCCGGCGAAGTCGCCGCGATCGACGCTGCGGTGTGCGATGTGGCGGGGTGGGCTGACACCGATGGCCCGGGCCTGCACCACTTCGAACAGACCGACGCCGGCGCGGTCCTGGCCAGGAGCGAAGACTTCATCGAGCACCACAACGTGCTCCGCGCATTCATTTGCGACGGCCTCGTTAGCAGAGTGCTCGGCGAATTGTTCGGCGAACCAGTCCTGCTGTTCAAAGAGAAGATCAACTACAAGCATCCCGGTGGTGGCGGCTTTGCCCCACATCAAGACGCCCCGGCCTACCGATTTATCGACCACCACATCTCCTGCATGGTTCCACTCGATCCAGCGACAGAACAGAGCGGATGTCTCTACGTGGCCCCTGCGCCAGACGCCGGCACGACAAGATCGCCGGGGCGCGCCAGCATGATGGCCACCGACGCTCGGGGTCGTATCGACGAGTCGCTGTCGGCGGGGCTTGACTGGCGCCCGGTGCTGCTCAATCCAGGCGACCTGCTGTTTTTTGATTCGTACACCCCGCATTACAGCGATACAAATCGGAGCGATCGGCCGCGCCGCGCCGCCTATCTCACGTACAACGCTGCGTCGCGTGGTGACTTCCGCAACCGCTACTACGCCGACAAGCGAGCCGCATTTGCGGTGGATGGCGAAGATTTTGATGGTGCGCGGGTCCGCATCAGCATTATCGACGACTTCCTCGGGCGCCCGGTGCAGCGATGACCAAGTTGCCACTCGACGCCCTCTCGGCGCTGTACGCCAGCGCCGCGGCATCACGGTTGTACGACGAGGCGATCACCGAGTTGCAGCACGCATTGCAGTGCGCGGAGTTGGCCACGGCTGCTGGCGAATCGGATGCGTTGGTGGCAGCTGCCCTGCTGCACGATGTGGGGCACCTGCTGCTCGACGATCAGGTCGGGCTCGACGAGGTCTTGGTCGACGATTACGAGCACGAGAAAGCCGGTGCCCGGTATCTCGCACCATGGTTCGGGCCGGAGGTCACGGGGCCAGTCGCGCTGCATGTGGCTGCGAAACGTTACCTGTGTGCCGTCGAGCCGTCGTACTTCGCGACCTTGTCACCGTCGTCGGTGCGGACCCTTGCCGTACAGGGTGGCGCAATGACCGCCGATGAAGTCGACGTCTTCGAACGCCACCCCGGCAGTCGTGGTGCGGTGCTCGTGCGGCGCTGGGACGACATGGCCAAAGTTCGCGGCCGCATCGTTGCTGGGTTCGATCACTATGTCGACGTGCTGCGCTCGGTCGCGATTCGCTGAAAGACCCGAGCCGGTCCCAGGCGTCACACTGTGCCATGCACAGTGTGACCGCTAGGCCGACTCGTACTCGGCGATGTATTCCCCGAGCTTGGCGACCGCCGGGAATGCGTTGTCACCGAGCTTGCGGAGGATCGCGATCTTGGCTTCGTCGTCTTTCGGAACTGCAGCAATGGTCTGGCTGAATCCATCGAGGCGGTTTGCCAACAACCATGCTTTGATCTCGGGGTCCTGACCCCAGTTGAACTGGTTGACCATGAACGCCGACGTCAACTTCAGGTAGTCGAGATCAGCGTTCGGGAGGGGAACAACCTGGCACAAGTGATTCTTTTCCTCGACGGTCTCGCGGGTCGCATCGATGTGTGCGACAAACGCGGCGCTAAAAGCTGGCTGGTAGCTCCGCACGGTTTGCGGGGTGATGAGGCCATCTTCAAAGATCGGCTTCGGCTCAAGGTTGGAAATGGCCGATGCCGAGCAGTCAATGAATAGATGCTCAGCAGTCGTCGGTACCGTGCCGCCGTCGAGCACAATCTCGTCGGTACTGATGGTCTGGACGCGGCCCATGCGCACGATGTTCTTGACGCGTTGCAACTCAGCGAGCTCGAGTTCACTGATGGTCGCGGCGTGGAACATCGTTGGGCGGACGGCGGTGTCGAGCCGCAGGAAATAGCCGCACGCTTCAAGCCGATCGAACATGTCGGCGACGGATGTTGAGCTGGCGATTGCTTCGAACTGGTTGGCCTGGGCGCCGATCGTGTTCTCGAAGAACTCGAGACCTGGTTGAGCGTTCTTGCGGTTCAAGAGCCATGCATCGCGTGACACGATCCACGTGATCTGATCGGGATCGACGCCGACATCGATCAGCCATAGGACAGCATCGATTCCTGTCTTGCCGCCACCGACGACGACGTAGCCAGCGCGAGCGTGCTCAAGTTTTGGGAGGTCATTGAGTGGCATGAACTGCACGCCTACGCCAACTTCGAAGTTCGGCGTGTGCGTGGAGGGCACCGTCGTGTTGAGGTAAGTGCAGTCGACCGTCATGTGCGGCGTGACGTGGAAGTGCTCGCCGGAAAGCTTGTGTTCAAAATTGCCATCGCCGCGGTAGTCGCACATGGGGAAGTAGCGCACCTGGCCCGTCGGCAGCAGCGTGTGGCGCATCACGTCGTCGTAGTAGGAACTGACCTCGGCACCGCTGGCCAGGTCGCTGAGGCCGCGGTTGAGGCCAACTTCGTCGATCCGACCTTTGCTCAGCTCACGCGAACTCACCCCGTAGAACTGCGACGGCTGGTGCAGCGTGACAAACGGATACGCACTGTTCCAGTGGCCACCGGGCTTAGCGAATCGGTCGACGATGACGACGTTCTTGTCGGTCTCGCTGATGATCACGTCGGCGAACGCCATGCCGACGGCCCCGCTCCCGACGATCAGATAGTCAGTCGCAAGTTCTGTCGCCATGGTGGTGCCCCGTTCGAGATCGATCCGTCATCCTGCCACAGCCGTGGGCCACCACATTGGGCAACTGGCACGCGCTACATTCGCCGTGGTGAGGTTCCCACTACATGCCAATACATGACGAACAGAGCACGGATCTCGCTGAAACCGCACTGCTCCGTGCGCTGAAATTACTGGACGACCAATGAGGCAGTTGTCATGAGGGAGCGCGCCGAACACTCCGAGCTGGCTGCCGTTCGCGATGTCGAAGTCGGCAAGGTCACGGTGGTGTGCCACGGGTGGCGTGGCGGTTCGCTCTATGTCGACGTCGAGCCGGTGACCGACCAAACGGGTTGGACCGAGTTCCGGATCGTCGGCGTGCAGCCGCGGATGTGGTGGATTACTGGACACCCCGACGTGACGACCGACGTGCATGGCGACTGCGTCGTCGTGCGGCTACCGATTGCCAGCGCGGCCCTCGAGTTAACGCCTGCCAGCTACTGACTCAGAGGCGGCTGGCGAGGAATGCACGGGTGCGGGCCCGACCTTCGGGGTCCGACGCGAACTCTGATGCCGCGAGCTGGGTAACACCGGCGGCGGCGAGTTCGTCGAGCCGCGCCGCGCAGGTTGCCTCGTCGCCAATGATGGCGAGGTCTTCGGGGCCGCCGAGGCCTTCGCGGTCGAGCATTGCACGGTACGACGGGAGCTGGCCGTAGATCAGGAACGTCTTGGCGGCATTGGCGCGCGCTGCGTCGACGTCGTCGGTCACCCAAATCGGCATGCCAGCAACGACCTGTGGCGTCTCGCGCCCGGCGTTTGATGCTGCTTCGCTGATCGTGGGCACGGTGAGTTCGCTGAGCGTCTTCGCGCCGGTCATCCACGTGATGGTGCCGCCGCAACGCTCACCAGCGAGCTTCAACATTTGCGGGCCGAGTGCGGCAAGCAGCACCGGAGATTCAGGGGCGTTGATTGCCAGCTGCCCGCGGGCGGTGAGGGTTTCGCCGGCGAAGCTGACGCCTTCGCCGCGCATGAGTGGCATGAGCGCTTCGAGGTATTCGCGGGCGTGGCGGAGCGGCTTGTCGAACGAGTGGCCCCACATGCCTTCGACCACCGGCTTATGGGAGAGGCCGATGCCGAGGGTGAAACGGCCGCCAGTGATCATGCTGGTGGTTTGGGCCTGCTCGGCCATGACCATTGGGTGGCGAGGGTAGGTCGGGACCACCGATGTTCCGAAGCGAATGTTCGGAACCGTTTGTGCAGCGGCGCCGATGATGTTCATCGCCTCAGCCTGTTGCACGATTTGTGGGAGCCAGTAGGTGTCGAACCCTGCTTCGGCCGACGCTGCTGCGTCCGCCACGATCGAGCTGAATCCGCCGCTACTCGCAACGCCTGAGAAAATACCGATGTCCATTGCGCCAGCATGGCCGCCCCGCGCTGCCAGAAGTGCATCGAAGCTGTTGAGGATCACCGTCTGGCGTCGAAGCAGCCGACCGTTCGACTGCCAGGATGGGCCGATGGAGATTGTCGATCACACCGCTGTTGAACTGGCCGACCTACTCGGGTCGCGAGAGCTGTCGGCGCGTGACGTGATGATTGCTCACCTCGACCGAATCGATCAGGTCAACCCACAGGTCAACGCCATCGTGTCGATGCGCGACCGTGCCGACGTGCTCGCCGACGCCGACGCGGCCGACGCCCAAAAACTGACGGGGCCGCTGCACGGCCTGCCGGTAGCAGTGAAGGATTTGGAAGACGTTGCTGGGCTTCCGACACGGTCGGGTTCACTGGTGACGAGCACCCGGCCGGTAGCGGCTGACGGTTTCATCGCGGCGCAACTCCGTGCCGCTGGGGCGATCATCATAGGAAAGACCAACACACCCGAGTTCGGCACCGGCTCGCACACGTTTAACGAAGTGTTTGGTGTGACTCGGAACCCGTGGGATCTGTCGAAGTCGGCGGGCGGGAGCAGTGGTGGCGCGGCGGCAGCCCTTGCCAGCCGGATGTTGCCCATCGCCGACGGCAGCGACCTCGGCGGCTCACTGCGCAACCCTGCAGCCTTCTGCAACGTGGTCGGCCTCCGACCGACGATCGGGCGAGTGGCCCAGTCCGCTGCGACGTCGACTTCTACTCACCTGGTGCGGCTGAGTGTGCGCGGCCCGATGGGGCGAACCGTGGCCGATACAGCGCTACTCCTCAGTGCGCTCGCCGGGCCCCAGGCCGACGACCCGCTGTCGCTTGCTGACGACCCGGCGACCTTCCGGGCTCCGCTCCCGACAACGACCTCGGCGCGCCTGGCCTGGGGTGGTGACTTCGGGTTGTTTACCGCGGAAGCCGAAGTACTCGACCTCTGCCGCAAGGCAGCCAAACAGATCACAACAGCCGGGGGCACGTTCACCGAAGCAGCCCCCGACCTGTCGGCATCAATGCAGATCTTCCGCACGCTGCGAGGCCTGGCCTACCGCCAACTCGGTCAAGCAATTCCCCGTGATCGGTGGTCACTGATGAAGGCCACTGTGGTCGAGAACATCGAGTTTGGTTTGTCGATCACCACCGACGACGTGTTACGGGCAGAAGCATTACGCGCGCGGCTCCACGTCGAGATGACAAAGTTCTTTGATGAATACGACGTGCTCGCCCTGCCGGCTGCACAGGTCGCACCATTTCCCGTTGAAACCGAGTTCCCGATGGAGATCGATGGCGTCGCGATGGCCGACTACCTCGAATGGATGACGACATGCTGCGCCATCACGCCGACCGGTTGCCCGGCGCTGTCTTTGCCAGCAGGGTTCACCTCCGCAGGCCTTCCCGTTGGGCTGCAACTGGTGGCGCAAGTCGGTAACGATCGCGCGCTCCTCGAAGTCGCGTCAGCTCTCGAAGCTGTGAACCCGCAGTACCAACATGTCCCAGTGTTGCTGATCGCGTAGCTTCCGGGAATGCCTGTACAACTTGCCAAGTCCGCCATCGATCTCGGCATTGTGATCGAACAGAGCGAACGTTCGCTCGCGTTCTATGTCGGCCTCCTTGGCCTCGAGCACGTTGGCGACATGCCGATGCCCATCGGTGGCGGTGGGACGATGCACCGTTTGCAGTGCGGCGACACGGTCATCAAGTTGGTCAACCTCACCGCGACCCCGCCGCGCTCGCCGCCCGGCGGCATCGCCGGTGGCCTCGGATTTCGATACCTCACCCTGATCGTCTCGAACCTTGATGAGATTCTCGCCGAGTGTGCTGCCGCCGACGTCAACGTGGTCGTGCCGGCGTCGGAGATCCGGCCGGGCATCCGCATCGGCATGGTCGAGGATCCGGACGGCAACTGGGTGGAGTTCGTCGAGGCCACCTGATGCCAGACAACGGGCTCGCAGATCGAGGTTCCCGCCAACGCCAGTTTCGCGTCCGCAGCACAGCGGTGAGCGAGTTTTATTGTGGGCTCGCAACGACGACCGAAATTACAGCCACATGTAGGTGGTCGTGGCGCTCGCGGCGCGCTTGCCATTCGGCAGAAAGAGGTCGATCTGGCCGAACACGAGCGATCGGCCTGGCTTCGTGGCCCAGGCCTCGAACGTGACCGTGCCGACATCTTCTGGCACCCCTCGCTCGAAGTTGGTGGCGAGCGACACCGTCGTGAAGCCGACATCGGCGTCGGGGCGCAGCGACATCATCACGAAGACCATGCCGGTGTCCATGCAGCCCAGGATTGCCTGCCCCGACAGCACACCGCCGCCATGCGTGAGGCGCTCGACGACAT
>Ga0115001_10000204_pt1 | contig 41263 bp, 36 predicted proteins | sample ArcticOcean_MG_C_12_FD_89869 | JGI IMG/M metagenome (GOLD analysis project Ga0115001, IMG submission 89869) | Marine microbial communities from western Arctic Ocean - ArcticOcean_MG_CB8_130 | ecosystem: Environmental > Aquatic > Marine > Oceanic | place: Arctic Ocean: Canada Basin | collected... | reverse complement strand
TAGCAAAAAGCTTCAATTTTGTAGAGGGTACAGAAGCTGGAGCGCAGAAAAAGAGCGATTTTATCGGGCACATTAAAGCTAATTTTTATACTGTAGCCAATGAAAGACACGGTCTAATTGGTTTAAAAAAATGTGTGAGCGTATTGCACGATAAAAATTAAAGATAAATGAATATTAAACAACTGCTATTGTTTTGTCTGCTTTGTGTTGCTTGTGTGCAAGAAGTTCCTATAGACAAGACACAAACGCTTCCTTTTTATAACTCAGAAGAATTCACACCAGAATGGATTTTAAAAAGTGATAAACAGTACACTCAAATTCATAACATTGCACCATTTGAGTTTATCAATCAGAATGGTGAGAAAATAACAAATAAAGATTTTGAAGGGAAGATTTATATTGCAGATTTTTTCTTTACAACCTGTCCTAGTATCTGTCCAATTTTATCAAAAAATATGGGTTCGCTTCAAGAAACGTATAAAGAAGACGAAAATATTTTATTGTTATCACACTCTGTCATGCCTTGGGTAGATTCTGTAGAGAAAATTAAAGAATATGCCAGTACTCAAAAAGCCATAGATGGCAAATGGCATTTAGTTACCGCAGATAGAGATCAAATTTATAAAATAGCAAGAGCTTCTTATTTTGCAGATGAAAACTTTAAAAAAACCAAAGATGAAAGCGAGTTTATTCATACCGAGAACTTTGTTTTAGTTGATAAAAAAGGAAGGATTAGAGGCGTTTATAATGGAACACTAGCTATAGATGTACAGCGATTAAAACGTCATATAAAAATCTTAAAAAGAGAAAAAATCTAGAATATATATCACCGATTTTTTCTTTACTATTTAAGACAGTGAGGCTCTTTTTATTAAATGATATTTACCTCAATTTCTAAAGAAATACCAAATGTATGCAAAATTGTTTCTTGAATTTTTTGTGCAAGTTTATAGATTTCTTTTCCCGATGCATTGCCATAATTAACCAAAACAAGTGCTTGTTTTTCATGGACGCCACAGTTTCCAAAACGTTTTCCTCTAAATCCAGCTTGTTCAATTAACCAACCAGCAGGAACTTTAACATCAGCATTAGAAACGCTATAACTTGGAACTTTTGGATACTTTTTCTGAAGTTCTAAAAATTTGGATTGAGAAATTACAGGGTTTTTAAAAAAACTGCCGCTATTTCCAATTTCTTTTGGATCTGGAAGTTTCGATTTTCTAATAGCGATTACTGCATCAGAAACATTTTTTAAAGTCGGTTTTAAAATCTTTTTTGAAGTTAACTCAGTTTCAATTGCTCCGTAAGAAGTATTTAATTGGTGTTCTTTTTTCGTCAATTTAAAACCAACAGAGGTTAAGATAATTTTTCCTTTGTGTGAATTTTTAAAAATAGAATTTCGATATCCAAATTTACACGCTTTGTTAGAAAAGGTAACTAATTTACCTGAGGCAACTTCGAGACCTTCTATTTTGGTAATGGTATCCTTTACTTCCACACCATACGCACCAATATTCTGAATTGGGCAAGTACCCACATTTCCAGGAATTAAAGATAAATTTTCAATTCCACCAAAATCATTAGAAATACACCATAATACAAATTCGTGCCAATCTTCTCCCGCATTTACAGTTAAGTAAACTGCTTTCTCATCTTCTTTATCAATAGAAATTCCTTTAATATCTATATGAACAACTAGGGTATCAATATCTTTTGTAAGTAACATATTACTTCCTCCAGATAGTAAGAAAAGATTTTTTTCAACTTTTAGAAGTTGTTGTAATTCATAAACAGAAGCCACAGAAATAAAACGTTTGGCATTTGCCGCAATGCCAAATGTATTATACTTCTTTAAAGATATGTTTTCTTGAATATTCAACTAATTAGGATATTGTTTTAAGGCTGCTGCTAAAATTTCTACCGAACGTATTAAATCGGCTTTATTTAAAACATACGCTATTCTAACTTGGTTCTTACCCTCTCCAGGAGTTGAGTAAAACCCGCTTGCTGGCGCAACCATTACAGTTTCATTACTAATATTAAAATCCTCTAACAGCCATTGCGCAAAATGATCAGAATCTTTTACCGGTAATTGAGCAACGCAGTAAAAAGCACCTTTAGGATTTGCAACTGTTACTCCTTCTATTTTTTCTAATTCAGAAATTAACGTATTTCTTCTTGCTACATATTCTTCTTTTACGTCAGTAAAATAAGAATCTGGTGTATCTAAGGCAGCTTCACTAGCAATTAATGCGTATGTTGGCGGACTTAATCTTGCTTGTGCAAATTTAATTGCAGTTTGAATAAATTCTTCGTTTTTAGAAACAATACAACCAATTCTCGCGCCACACATGCTGTAACGTTTCGAAACAGAATCAATTACTATGGCATTATGCTCTAAACCGTCTAAAGAAAGTACAGAAGTATGTGTTAATCCGTCATAAGTAAATTCTCGATATACTTCATCCGCAATTAAAAATAAGTCGTGTTTTAAAACAATCTTTTTTAATTTTTCAATTTCTTCTTTAGAATATAAATAGCCTGTTGGGTTTCCAGGGTTGCAAATTAAGATTGCTTTTGTATTCGGAGTAATTAATTTTTCAAACTCTTCAATTTTTGGCAATGCAAAATTATTTTCAATTTTAGAAATTACCGGAACAACGGTAACACCAGAAGCAGTAGAAAAGCCATTATAATTTGCATAAAAAGGTTCTGGAATTATAATTTCATCTCCTGGATCTGTAATACTACCCATGGTAAACAATAACGCTTCAGAACCTCCAGTGGTAATTACAAGGTTATTTGCAGTAACAGGAATGTTGTTTTTTACATAATATTTTGCCAACTTAATTCTGTATTCTTCAGAACCTTCAGAACGCGCATATGCAAGTGTTTCTAGCGTATTGTTTTTAACAGCGTCTAAAGCAACTTGAGGCGTTTTAATATCTGGTTGCCCAATGTTCAGATGAAAAACTTTCACACCTCTTTTTTTTGCATCCTCTGCATATGGCACCAATTTTCTAATTGGGGATTCCGGCATTTGTGTTCCTTTTTTAGATATTGATGGCATATTGTTTTTTTAAAAAATTGATCTTTGCAAATTTCCGAAATATATTTTGCTTTAACGCTTAAATTAAAGAAAGTTTAGGGCTGTTTTTTGTAAAAAATGAATTTCAAATAATTTAATTATCGTAATTTTAAAAGTAATAAAAAAAACAACTTGAATAAAAAATATTTTTTCTTTTGGTTACTAATTTTTTCGATCATAATTTGTGCCCATTCCCAGAGTGGATTTCGGTTCAAAGAAAAAAAACAAAAAAAACAGCGGATATCCTTTAAATTGATACATAATTTAATTGTGATTCCTATTGCGGTTAATGGCAAGAATCTTTCGTTTATTTTAGACACAGGTGTAAGTAAAACGATTATTTTTCAGACTAAAGATACGGATAGCAGCATGTTATTTCAACCTAAAGAGGTGTTTTTAAGAGGTTTAGGGACCGGTTTGTCAATTGCTGCTTTGCAGTCCACAGGCAATCGTTTAAAAATAAAAGGTTTAGTTGCTGAAAATGAAACTTTATTTGCAATTGAAGCCGGTTTTTTTGATGTATCCAGTAAGATGGGAGTTCCTATTCATGGAATTATTGGTCATGCTTTGTTAAAAAACCTAATTTTAAAAATTAATTATAAGAGTAAAAAAATAAATTTTTATAATTCAGAAAAATATCAATACAAAAAGTGTCGAAAATGTGAAATTTTATCTATTCAGTTTCACGGAAAAAAACCATATGTAGATATTGAAGTTCAAATAGATACTATTGGGAATCAATTGATACCTGTGAAAATGTTGCTGGATTCTGGAGGTACAGATGCGCTTTGGTTATTTGAAGATTTTAAAACGACGATTAAAACTCCGAAAAAATATTTTAAAGATATTTTAGGAGAAGGCTTAAGTGGTGTGATTTATGGGAATCGAAGTAAAATTCCAAAACTAAAAATAGGGATTTTTGAAATTAAGAAACCAACAGTTTCTTTTTTAGACACGATTTCTACCCGTGTTGCAAGGCGTTTCAAAGCGCGCAATGGCAGTTTAGGTGGTGGTATTTTAAAAAGGTTTACAGTTTGGTTAGACTACCCTAATAAACAAGTGATGCTTAAAAAAAACAGCTCTTTTAAGTCTCCTTTTTACTATAATATGAGTGGCTTAGATATTGTGTACAACGGAAAACAGTTGGTGGAGGAAATAGTACCTGATATTTCTAATTATCGACCTCGTAAAAATAATTTGGTAACATTTAGCACGGCGTATTCTTATCAATTTAAACCCTCTTTTAAAATTAAAACAGTAGTCAAAAACTCGAGTGCCGACAAAGCAGGTTTAAAAGATGGAGATATAATTGTTAGAATTAACAATAAACCAGCATCTGAATTCAGTCTGAACGATATTGTAAATGAGTTTAGCGAAAAAGGAAATAAGAAGATCCGAATGAAAATAAAAAGATTTGGTATTGAAATGACTTTTAAATTTCGCTTGGAAAAAAAAATCTAATTGTCTGAAAGAATACTTTTTTCTTTTTCTAAAGAAATTTCTTTGTTCACAAAACCTTTAATTTTAATTACTTTCACAGCGTTTTTTGCATTGGAAGTGATGGTAATAGATTTGGAGAAGCCACCAACTCTTTTGGTGTCGTACGAAACTTTGATTTCACCTTTTTCTCCAGGCATTACTGGTCCTGATGGTTTTTTAGGGACAGTACAACCGCAAGAAGATTTTATTTTTTGAATAATTAATGGTTGATCGCCAGTGTTTGTAAATACAAAAGTTCGTTCTCCGTTTGAGGCTTTTTCAATTTTACCATAATCAATGGTTTCATCTTCAAATTTGAACTCTTGGGCGTTGAAAGAAATACTAATAAAGAGTATTGCAAAAAATAATGTGATTGTTTTCATAATTAAATTTAAAAGAAGTAAAATTACTATTAATAATTTGTTTTAAAAAATCAACCGCTAATTTTTTCTACAAAATAGAGTTTTGTATTTTTGCGACCTATATTTAAAAATTATTCTAAAAATATGACAATTCCATCTAAATACGATGCAAGCCAGGTAGAAGGTAAATGGTATACTTACTGGATGAAAAATAACTATTTTCATTCAACACCAGATGAAAGAGAGCCTTATACAATTGTAATTCCACCACCAAATGTAACGGGTGTTTTGCACATGGGTCATATGTTGAACAATACCATTCAAGATGTTTTAATTAGGCGAGCACGTCTGTTGGGTAAAAATGCGTGTTGGGTTCCTGGAACAGATCATGCATCTATTGCTACCGAGGCAAAAGTGGTCGCAAAGTTAAAAGCACAAGGAATTCAGAAAAGCGATTTGACGCGGAATGAATTCTTGCAACATGCTTTTGAGTGGAAAGATGAATATGGAGGAATTATTTTAGAACAATTAAAAAAGTTAGGAGCTTCCTGTGATTGGGAAAGAACAGCTTTTACAATGGATCCAGAAATGTCTGAATCTGTTATTAAAGTTTTTGTAGACCTCTATAACAAAGGTTTAATCTATAGAGGTTATAGAATGGTAAATTGGGATCCTGAGGCAAAAACAACGCTTTCTGATGAAGAAGTGATTCATGAAGAGCGCCAGGGGAATCTTTACTATTTAGAATATAAAATTGAAGGTTCAGAGGAGACCTTAACAATTGCAACTACAAGGCCTGAAACCATTTTTGGAGATACCGCTATTTGTATCAATCCTAACGACGAACGTTTTACGCATTTAAAGGGAAAGAAAGCAATTGTTCCTTTATGTAATAGGGTAATTCCTATTATTGAAGACGAATATGTAGATGTAGAATTTGGAACAGGATGTTTAAAGGTAACGCCTGCGCATGACGAAAATGATAAAAACTTAGGGGATAAGCACCAGTTAGAAGTAATTGATATTTTTAATGACGATGCTTCTTTAAATTCTTTTGGATTGCATTACCAAGGAAAAGACAGGTTTGTTGTTCGTGCAGAAATTTCTAAAGAATTAGAAGAAAAAGGTTTTTTAGTAAAGACGGAAGTACATATCAATAAAGTAGGAACCTCAGAAAGAACAAAAGCGGTAATAGAACCAAGATTGTCAGATCAATGGTTTTTAAAGATGAAAGATTTAGCAAAACCTGCTATTGATGCTGTCTTAGGAGCGGACACAGAAATTAATTTATATCCGAAGAAATTCGAAAATACCTATCGTCATTGGATGGAGAATGTTCGTGATTGGAACATTAGTCGTCAGCTTTGGTGGGGACAACAAATTCCTGCGTATTTCTATGGAGATGGAAAAGAAGACTTTGTTGTAGCCGAAAGTATTGAGGATGCACTACTACTTGCTCAAGAAAAAACGAACAACTTAAAGCTTACAATTAAAGACTTAAAACAAGATGAAGATGCATTAGACACTTGGTTTTCTTCTTGGTTATGGCCAATGTCTGTTTTTGACGGAATTCGAAATCCTGAAAATGAAGAAATTAAATACTATTATCCAACAAACGATTTAGTAACGGGTCCAGATATTTTATTTTTCTGGGTGGCAAGAATGATTGTTGCGGGTTATGAATATAAAGATGAAAAACCTTTTCAGAATGTTTATTTAACAGGGTTAGTTAGAGATAAACAAAGACGAAAAATGTCTAAATCTTTGGGGAATTCTCCAGATGCTTTAAAATTAATTGAAGATTATGGTGCAGATGGAGTAAGAGTTGGCTTGTTATTAAGCGCTGCTGCCGGAAACGACTTAATGTTTGAAGAAGATTTGTGTAAGCAAGGAAAAGGGTTTGCAAATAAAATATGGAATGCTTTCCGCCTGATAAAAGGCTGGCAAGTAGACGCAAGTTTACCGCAACCAGAAACTTCAAAAATTGGGTTGGTTTGGTATGAAGCAAAGTTTCAAAAAACCTTGGCAGAAATAGAAGATCACTTTTCTAAATACCGTCTGTCTGACGCTATAATGGCAATTTATAAACTAATTAATGATGATTTTTCCTCTTGGTTATTAGAAATTGTGAAGCCCGCATATCAACAACCGATAGACAAAAAAACATTTGATTCAATTATTAAAGTTTTAGAAAATAATTTAAAAGTATTGCATCCATTTATGCCTTTCTTAACCGAAGAGATTTGGCAATACATTGCAGATAGAGCGCCAGAGGAAGCGTTGATTATTTCAAAATATCCAGTAGTAAAAGATTTCGACCCTACCATTATTGCGGACTTTGAATTTGCTGCCGGTGTTATTTCAGGAATTAGAACTATTAGAAAAGATAAAAATATTGCTTTTAAGGATGCCGTTGAATTGTTTGTGATTGCTCCTGAAAAGAATTCAAATGAATTTGATGCTGTTATTCAGAAGCTAACAAATACTTCAGTAATAAAAACAGTGTCAGAGAACGTTGAAGGCGCATCCTTTAGAGTAAAATCAAATGAATACTTTATACCAATTGCCATTGAAAATATTGATGTAGAGGCAGAAATAAAGAAATTAGAAAGCGAATTAAAAAGAGCAGAAGGGTTTTTGTTTGGAATTTCAAAGAAACTTTCGAATGAACGCTTTGTAGCAAATGCTCCAGAACAGGTAATTGTCATAGAACGTAAAAAAGAAGCAGATACAATTGCAAAAATTGAAACGATTAAAAGTAGTTTGAACTCTTTGAAATAGTGTTTTAGGGTGGGTGTTAAAAAAGTTGATGACCATCACTTTTTGAGCTTGTCGTTCCTAAAAGTGAAACTATTTCGATTATATTTTAAGAATGCCCCAAAGTTAAATATAAGAAGAGTTCCAAATAGTTGGACTCGTAACAAGTAAACAAAGTAAAATGAAAAAAGTCATTATCCCCGCAGTAATTTTAGCCTTATTAGCAACCTCTTGTGTTTCAAAGAAAAAATACGTGGCTCTCCAAAGTCAGTATACAAACACGAAAGGAGATCTTCAAAAAACAACGATAGAAAAAGAAAAGTTGGCTGCAAAATTTACAGCAATAGAAAAACGTGTTGAACACTATAATAATAAAATTAACTCTTTAAAGGGTGATAATGTTATTTTAGAGAGAGAAAATGAAGTAAAATTATCAATGGTTGGAAATACCGCAGTTATTTCAAAACAAACGAGAGCGCTAATGAATGAAACCTTAACAAAGGTGGACGTTATTATGCTTTCAGAAGCGAAGACTTTAAAAGATTCTTTGAACTTAGCAATTGCTTATAATCTAAAAAAATCAATAGATACCTCTGATTTAGAAAATTCTAATGCCATTGATATTAATATTGATCAGACCGTTGTTATGATTTCTGTCTCAGACAAATTACTATTCAATACCGCAAGTTATCGCGTAAAAAAAGGAGCTTACAAATTAATTGCAAAATTAGCAGCACTTATAAAGTCGGAGCCAAGTATGGATGTCATGATCGAAGGACACACAGATTCTAGAACTATTAGCAATGAAATAGTGCAGGATAACTGGGATTTGAGTGTGAAGAGAGCGACTTCTATTGTGAGACTTTTAGAAAGTAAGTATCTAGTAGAAGGAAGCAGGTTAATTGCCTCAGGAAGAGGAAGTACGATGCCCTTGGTAGACAATTCTTCAAGTGAAAATAGAAGAAAAAACAGGAGAACTAAAATTGTAATTTTACCAAATTTAGACAAGTTTTTTGCACTGTTATCTTCAGAAAATATGATCAAGAAATAATAAAGAAAAGTTTCTAATAAATAGAAAGCTTCTAACGCATTGTGGTATACAGTGTTTTAGGGGCTTTTTGTTTTTAGCTTTCCATGTTTAAAATAGTATATTTGAAGTATATTTAAAGTATTTATGAAAATTATTGCAATGATTCCCGCACGTTACAGTGCAAGCCGATTTCCAGGAAAATTAATGAAAGATCTGGGAGGAAAGTCAGTTATTCTTAGAACATATGAGGCTGCATTGGATACTAAGCTATTTGAAGCGGTGTATGTAGTAACGGATTCAGAAATTATCCAAGAAAATATATCGAATGCAGGGGGAGCTGTAATTATGAGTGTTGCTGAACACCAATGTGGGTCCGACAGAATTGCAGAAGCTGTAGCACATCTAGATGTAGACATTGTAATTAATGTGCAAGGAGACGAACCTTTTATAGATAAAGTTTCTTTGTCGAAATTGATTGCTGTTTTTAAAAATGATACAGGAAAAAAAATTGACTTGGCTTCTTTAAAAGTACAAATTACAGCGAAAGAAGAGATTGAAAATCCGAATAATGTCAAAGTAATTACAGATATAAATAACTTGGCAATTTACTTTTCTAGAAGTGTAATTCCCTATCATAGAGATGAGGATGTTGTGGTTAAATACTATAAGCACAAAGGGGTATATGCATTTAGAAAGCAAGCCTTGTTAGATTTTCACAAAACACCAATGACTCCATTAGAAGCCTCCGAGAAAATTGAAGCAATTCGGTATCAGGAGCTTGGAAAAAAAATTAAAATGGTAGAAACTACAATAGAATCGATAGGCATCGATACGCCAGAAGATTTAGAAAAGGCAAAGAAATACTTAAACCTACTGCAATGAGACAGGATATCAAAGTAATTGCTTTTGATGCAGATGACACTTTGTGGGTAAATGAAACGTATTTCAGAGAGGCAGAGGATGCTTTTACAGATTTGCTTTCTCAGTATGAAACTAAAAATAAAATAGCCCAAGAATTATTCAAGACAGAAATCAAAAACCTGCCGATTTATGGATATGGTGTGAAAGGTTTTGTACTTTCGTTATTAGAATGTGCTTTAGTGCTTTCAAATTACCAATTACCACCAGAAACCTTTGGAAAAATAATAGCGATTGGAAAGGGAATGTTGGAGAAACCCATACAGCTATTAGATGGAGTGGAAGAGGTATTAAAAAGTTTACAAGGCAAGTATAAATTGATTGTTGCTACAAAAGGCGATTTATTAGATCAGGAGAGGAAGTTAGAAAAGTCTAATTTGTCACATTATTTTCATCACATCGAGGTAATGAGTGATAAAAAAGAAAAAGAGTATCTAAAGCTTGTGAAACATTTAGATATTATTCCCGCACAACTTTTAATGATTGGAAATTCTTTAAAGTCAGACGTCTTACCTCTTTTAGAAATTGGAGCCAATGCAATTCATATTCCTTTTCATACTACATGGATGCATGAAGAAGTTTTTCTAGCGGAGGGACAGAACTTAGATTTCAAAACCCTAAGAAATATTAAAGAATTGATAGCGCTTTTTTAAATAATTAAACTAACTTTGCACTTTTAAAATTAAAATATATTATGGCTAGCATAAAAAACTTAAAAAGAGATATCAATTATACATTAGGGGATATTATTGGATACGTTTCCGAAAAAGTAGATCTTAAGGGAGATAATAAGGAAGTTGAAGCAATTATAGATGAAACTATAACTATTTTTGACGCCTTGATCGCAAAGATTAACGCCAAAGGTGTTGAAAACAAAAAAGCACATTATAACGGTGTAAGTGCAGATTTAGAGGCAAAGGCTAAGGAATTAGTTCTCAAAATCAACAAGCTATAAGCGTACTTTTTTAAAATATTTTTTAAATACCATTGACGATCTGTTGATGGTTTTTTTTATTATCTGTTTTTGGAATACTAAACCCTTATTTATTTGCGTTATAGATATTAAATACAAATAAATATGGCAAGAGCAATGTTTGATTACACAATCACTGTGTTAAAGAAGGTGAGTTTTAATTCAGAATTGTTTTGTAAAGAATTAAAAAAAGGCTTAGAAAATCTGCTACCGAATGAGGTTGATGAGCTTAGTATTTGGTTGCAATGTTTTATCGAAAATAAGCCAGACTTGCTAATTTGTATGGCATTGATAAAGTAAAAACAAAGAAATCTAAAACTGTTTAAAATAGATTAGTTATTAGTTTTTTTGTTTTCCCCACTTCTGCGTTATCGCATTCGTTTTTATGGAAATGTTCTCTCCAATAGATCCAATTTCCAAATATTTTCTTATTTAGACAACAATAGCGCTAAAAAGTTTTAAATGAGAATTATTTTTTTACTCTAGTTTTAGAATATCCAAATAAACGTTTTTGTTTGATGATTTCAGGAATGCCTTCGGGTAACATTTCTTCCCAGCCTTTATCTCCATTTACAATCATTTTCAAGACGGTTCGAGAAAATATATCAAGTGTCTCTGGGTCAAAATCATCAATATTTATAAGCCTTCCGTTATTTTTAAAGAACTTGTATAATTCTTTCATTCTTGGATGGACTTTAAGATTCTCTGTATTGACATATGTTCCGGTTTCTTGATCCTTATAAGGATACATATAAACTTTTAAATCTCGATAGAAAAGTTTGCCAAACGCTTCTAAAATACCACCACTTAAATTTCGATAGTATTTTTCATCAAAAATTTGAATCAGGTTGTTTACTCCCATGGCAAGTGCCATTCTTTCCTTTGTGAATTCACTAAAATATTCGACCAACTTAAAATATTGTTGAAAGTTGGTGATCATTACATTTTGACCCAAAGAGCAGAGTAATTCTGCGCGATCTAAGAAATCTCTTTCGTTAATTTTTCCTTCTGCACTTAGATTGCTCAAGGTAATTTCAAAAATTACTTGAGTTCTACTTTCTTTTACTTTATTTTCGGCTAAAAAAAGTTTTTTAGATTTCTCATACATGTCCATGTTTACTTTGGTAACGGGTCTAAAACTACCACGTAAAGCCAAAATATTTTTTTTGTATAATACTTGCGCAGGAAGTAGGTTATTTCCATCAGGTCCAAACATTACTGCATTTGTCATTCCGTTTTTAAGCAATTGTAAGCTCATTAATCGGTTATCGACATACATGAAGCGGGGACCAGAAAAATTAATCATGTCAATCTCTAATTGATCGTTGCTTAAATTATCATAAAAGGACTTTACCAATTCTTTGGGATTGTCATTTAAATAGAATGCACCATAAATTAAATTGACTCCCAATATTCCTAAAGTTTCTTGTTGCAAACGCGCATCTGTCTCTTTAAATCGAAGGTGTAATATGATTTCGTTATACTCTTCTAGAGGGTCTAGTTGAAAACGAATACCGATCCACCCGTGGCCTTTAAATTGTTTCGCAAAATCGATAGTGGTAACCGTATTGGCATAACTAAAAAATAATTTATCAGGATGCTTCGATCTGCTTAATCGATCTTCCATTAAATCGATTTCGTGACGTAACATTTTTTTTAGTCTTGGTTGTGTAACGTACCGCTTGTCTTCCTCGATACCATAAATAGCGTCAGAAAAATCTTTATCGTACGCACTCATCGCTTTTGCAATGGTGCCAGATGCAGCGCCAGATCTAAAAAAGTTACGAGCCGTTTCTTGCCCTGCTCCAATTTCCGCAAAAGTTCCGTAGATATCTGAGTTTAAATTAATTCTCAGTGCTTTACTTTTGGTGGTAGGTGCACTTGTTATCTCTTGATCTCCTTTTAAAGAAATTGCCATAAATGAATTTTTATACGTTCTAACAAATGTAAGGAATTAGTGTGCTATCAGTCAATTTTTATCTTATTTTTGTTTTAATGAAATTTGATAAAAAGACATTAAATATTACCTTTTTAGGAACAGGGACTTCCCAGGGCGTGCCAATGATTGCAAGTAAAGATCCTGTATGTTTATCCACAGATGTGAATGACAAACGTTTGCGTTCTTCTATTTTAATTTCATGGGATGAAAAAACCTATGTAATTGACTGTGGTCCGGACTTTAGGCAGCAAATGTTAAGAGAAAATGTACAATTAGTTCATGGTGTTTTGTTTACACATGAGCATTCCGATCATACTGCAGGAATAGACGATTTACGTCCTTTTTGTTACAAAATAGGAGAGATGCCTATTTATTTAAATCAGAAAACATTTGATAGTTTAGAGCAGCGTTTTGAATATATTTTTTCAAAGGAGAATAGATATCCTGGGGCACCGAGTGTAAAGCCTTATATTGTAGAGGAAACTCCTTTTTTATTGGACAGTGTGCCGGTGGTACCAATTTCAGTAAAGCATGGTATGTTGCCGATACTTGGATATAGAATTCAGAATATAGCCTATTTAACAGACGTAAAAACAATTTCTAAAGGAGAGAAAGAAAAGTTGAGAAATTTAGATGTTTTAATTTTAAATGCATTGCGAATAGAGGAACATCCAACGCATTTCAATCTACAAGAAGCATTGGATTTTGTAGAAGAAATACAACCTAAAAAGGCTTATTTTACGCACATTAGCCACAAGTTAGGTTTTCATAATGAGATTTCAAAAAAACTTCCACATAATGTTTTTTTAGCTTTTGATGGCTTGAAAATTCAGGTTTAAAGTTTTAATACCAGCGTTTTTTCTTCTTTTTAGATGCTTCAGACTTTCTTCCTTTTTTGTGTTTACTCACTGTATTTTCTTGTGTCCTTTTTTGTTTTGGCTTAGAAATGATATACAGATGATCTGTAATTATTTTAATTGGTTTTTCAATTAAAGTCTCAATCAACTTGATATATGCGTTTTCATCAGGAGAACAGAAAGAAAATGCGATTCCAGATTTACCCGCTCTTCCCGTTCTACCAATTCTGTGAACATAGGTTTCCGGAACATTCGGGATGTCAAAATTAATAATAGCATCAACATTGGTAATGTCTATTCCTCGAGATGCAACGTCGGTAGCAATTAAAATATGAGCAGTTTTGTTTTTAAAATCTTCAATTGCTTTATTTCTTACTCCCTGGGTCTTGTCTCCATGGATACTCGCTACTTTATAACCGTTTTTGATCAAAGACTCTTCTAGCTTATCAACACCAAATTTTGTGCGTCTAAATATAATTATTCTTCCATTAATTGTGTTTTTTAATAAGTTCAAACACAAATCAGTTTTATTCTTTTTGGGAAGATAATAGAGCAGTTGTCCAATATTTTTTGCAGTAGTTTCCTCAGGGTTTACCTCAATAATAACTGGACTTTTAATTACTTTTTTTGCCAAATCAACTATTTTTTCTGGCATGGTTGCAGAAAAAAGTAAAGTCTGTTTTTGTTTTGGGCAGAAACGTTCTATTTTTTTTACATCGTTTATAAATCCCATGTCTAACATAAGGTCAGCTTCATCTAGTACAAATATTTCAATTGCACTCAAGTCAATATTCCCTTGCATTTGGAGGTCTATCAACCTCCCTGGAGTTGCGATTAGAATATCAATACCTTTTGCTAAAATTTCTTTTTGAGGTTCCAAAGACACACCTCCAAAAACAGCCGTTGCTCTTAGATTGGAGTATTTGCTAAAGCTTTTGAAGTTTTCTAATATTTGTATTGCCAACTCACGTGTGGGCGTGATGATCAACGATTTTATTTTTTTCTCTCCTTTTTCAGCATCTTGTCTGTCAAATAGAAGCTGAATAATTGGCAACGCAAAGGCAGCCGTTTTCCCCGTTCCTGTTTGTGCAGATACAATCACGTTCTTTTTCTCTAAAACTAAAGGAATCGCTCTTTGTTGCACTAAACTGGGTGTTTGAAAGCGCGCTTCCGCTACTGCTTTTAAGATCGATTTATTGAAAGTAAAGTCAGAAAACTGCATGTATTATTTTTCATGCAAAGGTAGTTTAAAAGAAACAATGGTTTTTGTTGAATTGGAAATTATTAAAAGGGAATTTTATTTAAATTTGTAGTCATGAAAGAGCAGGTGCCTCTGCTAATAAAAGTAGTTAGCATGTGAAACTTTTGTTTGCTCTTATTAGATTATGATGTATGAAAGAAAAAGAGAATACTAGAAAAGAACCTTGGCCGACAAAAGAAGCCATGGAGCAGGTTTATGATATGAAACTTTGGGGTGACAATTCAGAAGCTTTTTATTCTGGTATTGGTTCACACCAACCAGACATCATAAGGCCTTATATTGAAACAGTCACTGCTTTTTTAAGGAGTTTTAAAACGCCCCTTGAAGTCTGTGATTTAGGCTGTGGTGATTTTAATATAGGAAAAGAATTGGTACAGCATGCAAAGAAATATAGCGCTGTTGACATTGTTTCAGCACTTATTCTTCATCACAGGGAACATTTTGTATCAGAAAATTTAGAGTTCTATTGCTTGGATATTGCCAAAGACGTCTTGCCTTCAGGAGACTGTGCGATCGTTCGGCAAGTGCTACAGCATTTATCAAACACAGAGGTGCATAGTATTGCAAACAAACTACTCGCTTTTAAATATATTATTGTAACGGAGCACCTACCACAGGGAGATTTTATAGCGAATAAAGATCTTATTTCTGGACAAGGAATTCGAATAAAAAAAAATAGTGGTGTTAATTTGCTCGAAGCTCCGTTTTGTCTTGAAGTAAAAAAAGAAAAGGAACTATTGTCTATTTCTTTAGATGGTGCAAAAGGTGTTTTAGTAACAACGCTATATACTATTTTTTAAGATTCCTTTGTGCTCTATTTTTGATTGATTTATATCTTAAAAGAGGATTGGTTAACAGGGACATGATTAATGAGACCAAAAGATATAGGACGATTATGCTCCATATTCCAAATACCTTTAACTTATCACAATCCTGTATTGTAGCTTGAATAGTACCAGGAACAAATATAACGAAGATGCTTGAAAGCACCCTACTTGTTATTGTAATGTTATGTGGTGCTAAACAATTTAAACATTTAATTTGTTCTTTGACACTCCAGTGGTTTTTATATACCTGCCAAAAATTAAATTTTTGACTACATATTTTACAAGTATCCATAGCTAAATTCGTTTATGTAGACTTAGTTTTTTCAAGGGGATAAGCGTTCTTCGATCCATTTCTTAAAACTGTAAAAGTTTTGTGGAGCAACACCATGCCCTACATTGTATTCTGAATATACTGTATTCAGTTTTAATGCATCTAAAAAGGGTTTAGAGTTTCTTGCCCAAGCTACTGGCAAAACTTGATCTACAGTTCCGTGTGAACAGTAATAGTCTGTTCTAATCTCTGATGAAATATTTTCCGGAAGCAACTCTGTGTTGATATAGCCGCTTAAAGCAAGTACATGCTGAATTTTATTAGGGTGGAAAAAGCTGAGTGCATAGCTTAAAATAGCGCCTTGGCTGAAACCCAGTAAAAATGTTTTATTTGGATGGGTCTGATACTTCTTTTTTATGGTATCAATGAATAGTGAAATTTTATCAATTGATTCTTTAGCTTCCTTTAAATCAGAGAATTTACCATTGATTTCGTCAAAATTAATAGAATACCATGCATAGCTCCCAAAGCCCATGGAAAGAGGTGCTTGTGGACTTACAATGAGCAACTCGTCAGGAAGTTCTTCTGCAAATGAGAATAAATCTTCTTCATTACTGCCGTAACCGTGCAGTAGCAATAGTAGCGGAGGGTTTTCTGATGTAATTTTTGGTGTTCTTACGATATAATGTAATTCACTCATACTAAAAAAAGGGTATTTTAAATATTTTTAAACCATTCTTGAAATTGTGCTCCAAAAACAGGTATCAATTTTTCTTTTCCTTGAAGCGCTCCTAAAACGCCAAGTATAAAAAGTACTAAAACACCAACGTTTCCGATATCACCTGCTGTAGTTCCAAAATAACCATAGATAATAAATCTATTTATAAAGTAAAGGGCATTTAAACCAATGCTTTGTCGCATGTGAAATCGTGCAAAGTAATTCCGTTTTTCCTTATTTAAAATAATTGATATGATCAATCCAACAAAAGGGATGTAGCTAATAATTGCAATTTTCTTTCCTTCTGTGATACTGTTGTTTTTCAAATTTTAAGAATTTAAAATAAGTTGATTGTTTGAGAAAATTCCATAGACCTTCCCGATCACTTGTTTATTGATAAATGCACTGTTTTTTGAAGTAGATAAAATATTATTTTTTGTAAACGTATTTTTTCCTTCAGGATTAAAGAGTGAGATGTCTGCCTTTTCACCAAGAGCGATCGCAGCAGCGTCTATTCCAAAAATAGTTCTTGGTTTTGAAGTGATATTTTCAATGAAATCTGATAAATCTAAAACGGAATTCACAGCTCCGAAAAAACTTTCCAATCCAATAGTACCGTTTTTTGCTTCACTAAATTCCACCTTTTTGCTTTCAATGTCTATTGGATTGTGATCAGAAGTGATGATGTCTATAACTCCGGTGCGGATTCCTTTTTGTAAAGCCTTACAGTCTGCTTTTGTTCTCAATGGTGGATTGGTTTTATAATTGCTTTCAAACTCATGCAATTCGTCATCTGTTAAAACCAGATGATGTGCTGTAACACTGCAAGAAACCTGCAAACCTTTTTTCTTTGCTTCCTTGATAAGCGCAACCGATCTGGCGGTAGAAATTGTTGGGATATGTAATTTTCCACCCGTGTATTCTAAAATAAATAAGTTGCTAGCAATCTGTAATGCTTCGGCCAATGCCGGAATTCCTTTCAAACCCAATTTTGTACTATTAATGCCCTCGTTTGCAATTCCGTTGCCTGCAATCGACAAGTTCTTAGGAAAACTTAATACGAGACCATTGAAGTTTTGAGCATATAATAAAGAGATTTTTATCAAATTATCATTGACAATAGGTTTTTTATAATCACCAAAAGCAATTGCTCCAGATTGTTGCATATCGTACAATTCTGCCATTTCTTTTCCTTGACTCTGCTTTGTTAACGCTGCAATTGGATATAATTTAGTAGCAAAACCTTGTGCTTTGTGTGTTAGAAATTCTACAGCAGCTTTATTATCTATTACGGGATTGGTATTTGCGTTTACTGCTACCGCGGTAAAACCACTTTTTGCAGCTACTTTTAAACCATTTTTAATTGTTTCACGTTCTTCGTAGCCAGGTTCACCAAAAGAGACACTGGTATCAAACCAACCACAGGAAACATGCAGGTTTTCTCTTGTTACGACACTAAAATCTTTTTGGGAAGGGATGTGGTTGTCAATTTTTGTGATGACTCCATCTTCAATTAAAATATCTTTTTTTTGCTGATGGTAAGGACTCGAACTGTCTATAATCGTTGCCGATTTTATAAGCGTACTCATGGTGTATAGAATTTTAAAATCAAAATTTCTAAAAACAAAGATACAATTGCTAGGACTAAAAACCATTTCCAAAGCCAATGAACTTCATTATTTTTAACAATTTTTTTAAAGACTTCTTTTATTGAAGACGAAACTGTAATGTTTTCAGCGCTACGGAGTTTATTAAAATCTAAAAAATTTAATAGACTTTCTTCTAAAGGAGCATTATAAGCGAGGTCCTGAATTTTGATATTTTCTTTTAATACTGCATAAAATCCAGCTTTTTTTGGCTGTTTTTTTGTTGTGATCGTTATCTTATTTTGAGATGCTTGTTGGACTGGTATAAACGAATTCTCAGTATTTTCAATTGTTAGTAATTGATTTTTATTCGTCTTTGTTGCTATTTCAATTGTGTTTTTTTGTCCAGCCCTGTATGCCAATATGGGATATCTAGCACTCATAGCTCCAAGATTATAAAAAATAGGTACAATTAATGGGGCGTTTATAAAATTGCTATTGTTTGTATTTAATGCAGAAGAAATATAGTATACCTTTTTATTGCCTAATTGACTGATAAAAGCAGCATTGTTCTCAAAAGAAACTATTTTAGAGATCACACCTGAAATAGGAGTATAGCTTCTAACGATGGGGTACTGGAAGTTTGTGATTCTTTTTGAAAAGACATTTTTAAACAGTGGATGTTCATAATTTATTGCCGTTATCTTTAGGGTATCTTTTTTATGAGCTCCTATTTTTCCTAAATTCAAACTTCTTAAAAAGGTGTTGTAAGTGTTTATCAATAGTTTTTCAGAGGGTACAATAACAATGCTTCCACCATTTTTAGAAAATTCTGCTAACTTTTTTGCTAAAACTTCTGGAATAATTTCTAACTCATTTAAGATAATTAATTCTTGCTTTTCTAGCGTATTGTAATTTACCTCTGGTAAGGATTTGTGTTCAAATTTAAATGTTTCTTCGGTATATATTTTTGATAAAAAAGAAGTGGTATTTCCAATGGCTAAAACGTTTGTTTTTTTTGTATCTAACGCAAAGAAATAACTGTTGTCAAACAAGAAAGTATCGTTAAAAGTAATCTTTAATTTCCCTAAAAAATTACCTGTATTATTTACCCTAAACTGAATTTCTTTTGTTGTATTTTTTTCGATAAAGAAGGTTTGTTTGTTGCGTAATTTTTTTACGTTGAAAAGGGCAATAGGCACATTTTCTTTTTTTGGACCTTGGTTTTTTATACGTGCATGCACTGTGAAGTTATCGCTATTTTTATTGCTGATAAAAACACTGTCTATTGAAATATTGTTTTTTTGATTCCCTACTAATTGTATAGCGGTAAAGTCTGTTGTTACATTTGTAAACTTATTATCATAAGTAGTCTGAAAATCAGATATCAATATGTTTCTATGTAAAGTTTTACTTTTATTTTTGTTTTCTTGTTTAATTTTGAGTAAAACAGTTTTTAAATCTAGTTTTAAAGTTGAATTTTCTATTGATAACAGGACTTTTTTTAATTCTTTTTTATTAAGTTTTTTGTAAAAATCAGTATTTGTTAGCAAAGAATAGCTATTATTAACAGGTGTGTTTTCTATAATTTCTTGTGCTGCAATCTTTAATAAATTGCCTTTTTCTCCGCTATTACTTGTGCTTAGAGAAGTATCTAAATAGATAAAATAATGTTGCTCTTCGGCATGGTTGTTTGGACTGAAGTAAGGTTCAGAAAAAGCAAATATAATCGCTGTAAATAAGAGCAGTCGCGTGCACAAAATTAACCATTTTTTTAAGCGGGAACTTTTACGAGATTGTTGTTGAATCGTTTGTAAAAAAGCAACATTAGTAAATGGTACTTTTACAAACTTTTGAAGCTGAAAAAGATGCACCAAAATAGGGATGATGAGCAGTGCTAAAAAATATAAAACTTCAGGATTTTTAAATTGCATTTTGTCTTTTAATTCAGATTTCCAAACCTAAATTTATCAAAAAAATAAGGAACTAGAAATACTTGTTAACTTCTAATTAAAACTTTTCAAAAACACCTAAACCAAAAAGAGCAAAATCGTATTTCACAGGATCCTCCTTGTCTAATCTTCTGAGGGTACTATCCAATTCAGCAACCGCTTTCCAATCATTTTGTTTTCGGAGTAATAGTTTTAGTTTCCGAGCTACATTGCCAGAGTGTACGTCTAACGGACAAGATAAATATGCAGGATTATGGGTTTTCCACAGACCGAAGTCTACGCCTCCTGCATTGCTTCTTACCATCCATCGCAAGAACATATTGATTCGTTTTGCAGCAGAATTTTTTAGCGGATCGGAAATGTGTTTTTGAGTTCTTTGTGGGTGAGCTATTTCAAAAAAGCAGCTTTTAAGATGATGAATAGCACTTCGATAGTTTGTAGCAGTGTCTGTAATTAATAGCGCTTGTTCTAAGCCGCCATGTTTTAAATAGATATGTTGTAGCGATTGTATGAATTGTTGAAAATCTGTATGATTAAAAGTACGGTGTACAAAACCTTCTAAGCTTTTTAAGTCGCTTTCTTGGTGGTTTGTGACAAAATCATAGGGAGCATGATCTAGTAACTCCATCATTTTAGAAGCATTCCGAATAATCATGTTCCTATTTCCCCATGAAATAATGGAAGTTAAAAAACCGGCTATTTCTATATCTTCTTTTTTAGAAAATAAATGTGGAATCTGAATAGGGTCTGAGGTAATGAATTCAGGGCTATTGTACAACATTACTTTTTCGTCTAAAAACTCTTTAAGGTCGGCTTTTTTCATATTAAAATTCAGGAATAAAACTTAAAATAATAAAAACTGCATTGTAGGATCCGTGCAAAAGTATAGACCAAAGTAAGCCAAAACGAACCCGTATATATCCAAAATAAGCACCTACTAAGATTTGAGGCAATACGAGTATTGGGGCTAGGAAGAGCACACTATTAGTTGTTTCAAAGTTGTTGATATGCATAAATCCAAAGAGCAGTGTAAAAGCATAAAATGCAATTTTAAAAGTTGTTGCTTTTTTAAATAAGGCTAAGGGTGCTCGAAATATCATTTCTTCTACAATGGGCAGTAACAAAGCTCCAAGCAGTAATATTTGGACTTCGGTCATATTTTTAAAGAGCATATCTACTTTATGGTCTTTCAAGTAAATCCAATCTAGTGCGTCAAATAGTGCAAAAATAGGGGAGAGGATGAGTCCAGTTAAAATGCAAATGAGTAGTAGTTGAAAAAATATTTTAAAGCGGTACTTTAAGTCAATGTTGTCGTCTTTTTTCAAAACAGGGTTTTTCAGGTACCCAATTAAGTTTTTGAAAGTTTCTATCATGTTGCTGTTATGTGTCGTTTGAGTGTCACTATAAAAACTTGAAGGCTAAATTATAACACCATCTTTCATGGTTAGTTTCCGGTCTGCCATTTCGGCTAACTCTTCATTATGAGTTACTAAAATAAAAGTTTGTCCAAATTTATCGCGTAGCTGAAAGAATAATTCATGTAAATTTTTAGCAGATTCACTGTCTAAATTTCCACTAGGTTCATCTGCTAAAATCACTGAAGGGTTGTTGATGAGCGCACGTGCAACAGCTACCCGTTGCTGCTCTCCACCAGAAAGTTCGCTTGGTTTGTGATCCATTCGGTGTCCAATCCCTAAAAATTCGAGAATTTCTTTTGCTTTCTGTTCAGCTTCTTTCTTAGGCTTCTTAGCAATAAAAGCAGGAATACATACATTTTCTAATGCGGTAAATTCAGGCAACAACTGATGAAATTGAAAAATAAAACCAATGTGTGAATTCCGGAAAGAAGACAATTCTTTATCTGTTAAGTTTTTAAGCGATTTATTATTTAAAGAAAGCTCAAAGTCATTCGTTTGTGCTGGTTTGTCAAGTGTTCCTAAAATTTGGAGAAGTGTCGTTTTTCCAGCACCAGAAGGACCAACAATTGCCACAATCTCCCCTTTTTTAATGTGTAAATCCACACCTTTTAAAACTGCTACGTCGCCATAATGCTTATGAATATTGTTACAAACAATCATACTTTATTAATTTGTTTACGAAAGTATAAAAAAGAAAGCACAAATATGGATGCCCATTCCTCATTTCACATCTAAAGTTTACAGAATAAGCGCAGACACTTTTTTTTGTTTTTATTTTAGTTGAATCATGGTATAAAATAGCATCTGAATTTGTATTTTTGAGCCGTTTTAAAACATTTATAGGATGAACCTACACGAATATCAAGGAAAAGAAATTTTAAGCAGTTTTGGTGTTAGAATACAGCGCGGAATTGTGGCAAGTAATCATAAGGAAGCTGTGGATGCAGCCAAACAATTAACTGCTGAAACTGGCACAGGGTGGCACGTAATCAAAGCACAGGTGCATGCTGGTGGCCGTGGAAAAGGTGGTGGTGTGAAATTAGCCAAAAATCTACAAGAAGTAGAGCGGATTGCGAATGATATTATTGGAATGATGTTGGTGACACCTCAGACTTCTGCGGAAGGAAAATTGGTGAATCAAGTCTTAATTTGTGAGGATGTATATTATCCCGGAGATTCTGAGCCAGAAGAGTATTATATGTCTGTTTTGTTAAACAGAGCCACAGGAAAAAATATGATTATGTATTCTACCGAAGGTGGAATGGATATTGAAACGGTAGCAGAGGAGACTCCGCACTTAATATTTACAGAAGAAGTAGATTCTTTATTGGGATTAATGCCCTTTCAAGCACGAAAAATAGCATTTAATTTAGGGTTATCAGGAATGGCTTTTAAAGAAATGACAAAATTCGTTGCGTCTTTATACACCGCCTATATCAAGTCTGACTCTGCAATGTTTGAAATCAATCCGGTTTTAAAAACTTCAGACGACAAAATAATGGCCGTAGATGCAAAAGTTTCTTTAGATGAAAATGCATTATTTAGACATAGAGATTATGCCGCAATGCGGGATTTACGTGAAGAAAATCCAATTGAGGTAGAAGCGAAGGCTGCAGGTTTAAATTATGTGGACTTAGATGGAAATGTAGGTTGTATGGTAAACGGTGCTGGTTTGGCAATGGGAACTATGGATTTGATTAAAGAATCTGGTGGTGAGCCTGCTAATTTTTTAGACGTTGGAGGTACCGCAGATGCTCAAAGAGTTGAAATTGCTTTTGGTATAATTTTAAAAGACCCAAATGTAAAAGCGATTCTGGTAAATATTTTTGGTGGTATTGTTCGTTGCGATAGAGTAGCACAAGGGGTTGTAGACGCTTATAAGAGTATGGGTGACCGAATTAATGTGCCTATTATATGTAGATTACAAGGTACAAATGCGAAAGAAGCAAAAGAGTTAATAGATAATTCTGGTATGGAAATTATTTCTGCAACAGAGTTTCAAGAAGCTGCAGATAAAGTACAAGCAGTTTTAGAAGCATAATTTTGCAATTGTGCATATAAGAAAACGCCTCATGAAAATGAGGCGTTTTTATTTTTATGAAATGTTACTTTAATTTAGTTTCGCACATGCCCTTCACCATATATATAATATTTGTTGGTCACTAGTTTCTTTAACCCTAAAGGACCTCTGTGGTGCAATTTATCGGTACTAATTGCGAGTTCTGCGCCCACACCTAACTGCCCACCGTCTGTGAATCTTGTAGAAGCATTTTTGTAGACTGCAGCGCAATCTACTTGTTGCATAAAGTCAGCAGCATTTGCATCTTTTGTGGTCATAATGGAAGCAGAATGACCACCAGAATAGGTGTTGATCACGTCTATTGCTTCTTCTAAGTGGTTTACGGCGCCAATACAACATTTTAAAGCTAAAAATTCTTCATGCCAAATAGCATTTTCAGTGATAAGTACTTCCTCGCTTAATACTTTATGTATCTCATTGTCTACGAAAATCGTTACACTTCTTTGCTTTAAAATAGTTTGTAATGCTGCAAGTTTTCTCTCGAAATTTGGAATATTTTTATTGATTAAAATTTTATCTAGCGCATTACAAGCAGAAATTTTGGCAGTTTTAGCATCGATAATAACAGCGAGTGTTTTGTCCCAATCTGCACTTTCATCAATGTATAAAAAGTTATTTCCTCTTCCGCTTATCAGTACTGCACATTTGGCGTGTTCCTTTACAAAGTCAATTAAACGCTCACCACCTCTTGGCACCACTAAATCTAATTGTTCTGTTGGGTTTTTTAAAAAAGACTGTGTTTCTGCTCTGTCCATCTGCAGTAATTTTATATAATCAGACGTTACTTTATTTTCAAGCAATGCTTTGTGCCAAAAATCAACCAGTATTTTATTGCTAAAAATAGCTTCTTTACCGCCTTTTAATAAAATTTTGTTATTTGATTTAAAAGCCAAAACGGCTGCTTCTACAGTTACATCTGGTCTGGATTCATAAATAATCATGATGGTTCCAAAGGGTATTGTTTTATTCGTAACGATTAGGCCATTTGCTAATTTTTTATCGCTAATAACACGATTTACGGGGTCTTCTTGCGCTTTCACCTCATTGATGGCAATAATCATTCCATCAATTTTTTGATCGTTCAAGATCAAGCGATCATACATGGCTTGATCTTCTTTTTGAAATGCGTCTAAATCTCTTTTATTCGCTTCTAATAATTGTGCTCGATTTGTATCGAGAATTTTAGTCATGCTTTCTAGAACATTGTTCTTTACAGTTGTCTCTAATAACTTCATACTATAAATTTTAAAGTGCCACTTTTGTACCTACGGATTTTCCGTCGATAATATCAATAATGGTATTGTCTCTTTTTCCATTAGCAATATAAGTGGGAATATTATTCGCTGCAGCCTCCTGCGCATGGTCTAATTTAGACCCCATGCCACCACGACCTTCGCCAGGTTTTTTATCACTGTCTGCAATATACTTATCTAAATCTTCATTTGGGTTTACATTGGTAATTAAATCACTATTTTCTGCTTCTGGATGCCCTGAATACAAGCCATCAATATCTGTTAAGATAATTAGTTTGTCAGCCTTCATTAACTGTGCTATTAAACATGCCAATTCATCATTGTCCGAAAACATCGACATGGTAACCGATACAGCATCGTCTTCATTTGCAATAGGTATCACCCCTTCTGCTAACAAGCCTTCGCAACAATTGATCATGTTTTCTCTGTGAACACCCTCACTAAAATCTCTTTTAGTTGGCAATACCTGTGCGCATTTCATTCCGTAATCATTAAAAATATTATAATAATGACGCATCATGCGTGGTTGTCCAATGGCAGAGTACACTTGTCTTCTTTGGGTCTCATTTTTAATATTAGAGTCTCCTAAAACTTCTTTTCCGGCGATCACAGATCCAGAGGAAACTAAAATACAAATAATTCCACGCTCATATAATTCAGCAACTTGCTTTACCAAGCGCCTTAAAACAGGTCTAACAATTCTGTTATCCTTGTTTGTCATTACATTGGTTCCTACTTTTATTACAATTCGTTCTTTATACATATTAATTTTCTTTATCCAATTCTACCGCTCTGTTAAAAGCAGCAAAAGCGGCATCTTTAATTAATTCATTTACATTGTTCCCTTCCATAGAGTCTAGGGCCGCCCTTGTAGTTCCTCCTTTTGAAGCTACTTTCTTTATCCAAGAGTTTGGTGATAAATTGGATTGATTAAAGAGTTCTATGGCTCCAGTAAACGTCTGACTCACTAAAACGGAAGAGTCGTTTTTTGAAAACCCCATTTTTAATGCGGCTTCCATCATGCTTTGCATAAAGTAAAAAACATAGGCAGGTCCACTTCCCGAAATACCTGTAGAGGCATCTATAAGTGTTTCACTATTTACTTCCATAGATTTTCCAGTAGTGTCTAATAAACTTTCAATAGTCAATTTTTCTATTCTTGATATTTCCGGTGAAGTTACATAAGAGGTCAAACCTTTCCCAATTTGTGCTGGTAGGTTTGGCATTGCTCTTACAATTTTTTGCAATCCTGAATATTTTTTGATACTGTCAATATTAATACCTGCCATAATAGATACTACAATCTGACCAGGCTTTGTAAAGGGTTTTAAATTTTTAAAAAGGTTTTCTGCATGGTATGGTTTTACGGCAATAAAAATAATATCGGCTTTCGGTACACAATCTTCCAATTCCTTAAAAGCGTCAAAGTGAGAAATTTCATTCAACTCCTCAAGCTTTTCTTCAGAGTTGTCTAGAATCATGATGTTTTTTTTCTTCAATAATTTTGATTTTGACATTCCTTGGGCATATGTAAGTCCCATGTTTCCTGCGCCTATTACTAAAATTTTCATTTTGTTTTGATTAAGTATTATTAGTCTTCTTTGTTAATTTTTACTTGTCACTTAATTGAGAATATATTGTAATATTTTAGAATTAAATATATCTTTATGAGCACTCAAAAGATGTTTCTCCTTAGCAGAGAAATACTTTTGTGTTTTGAAATAGTGATTTTTTTGTATTATTGAGATTTTTACACTTTTATTACGATGTGTGTAAATTTTTTTTTGCATTTTTTTCTTTAAAATGGCCCTTTGCGAGGGGATATAAAGTGGATGTAATTACGAAGTTTTTTTTTGATAACAACTTTGCAATTAAATAGCTAAAAATATTTTTATAACAAAAGAGATTCTTACGTTTAGAAGAATATATTTTTTGTTAAGTCTCCTAGAATATAGGGTGAAGAAATATATGTTTTTTTTGATTAATTTTAGACCTTTTTTAAGAGGAACTGAAAATTAAAATTGAATATTCTAAAGCTATGCAATTTATGCGTTCTTATTTTAAGAACATGCAAATTTACATAAATGCTCGCAATAAGCCAAGTAATACGTCTTGTAATAGCAAATTTAGCTATAAGAAAATACTATGAGACATTTTCTTTCAATTGCGAAATCTCATCACGAAGTTTTGCAGCTACAATAAAATCTAGTCCTTTTGCAGCTGCTTCCATTTGTTTGCGTTTTTCGCGTATGCGTTTTTCTATTTCTTCTTTTGGTAGATATTGCAGGTCTTGCTCCGCAGCAACTTGCTTGGCGTTGTCATAGTGATAACTAGAAACGGCAGTCTTAGTTAAGGTATCGTCTATTTTTTTGTTTATTTGGGTAGGAACCATATTGTTGGCAGTATTGTAGGCAATTTGTTTTTCTCTTCTTCGATCTGTCTCATCAATTGTTTTTTGCATACTTTTTGTCATCTTATCTGCATATAAAATTGCCAAACCGTTTACATTTCTTGCAGCTCTTCCAATAGTTTGCGTGAGCGATTTCACATTTCTTAAAAAACCCTCTTTGTCTGCATCTAGAATTGCTACAAGAGAGACCTCAGGCAAGTCTAAACCTTCCCGTAATAAATTTACGCCAATAAGTACATCGAAGAGTCCTTTTCGTAAATCCTGTAAAATCTCAACACGTTCTAAGGTGTCTACATCAGAGTGAATATATCTGCATCTAATATGCACCCTTGTAAGATACTTTGTCAACTCCTCTGCCATCCTTTTGGTAAGCGTAGTGACTAAAGTACGTTCGTCTTTTTCTATTCTAATTTGAATTTCCTCAATAAGGTCGTCAATTTGATTTAAGCTCGGTCTTACCTCAATCATTGGGTCTAATAACCCAGTAGGCCTAATGATTTGCTCTACAAAGACACCTTCTGTTTTCTGAAGTTCATAGTCTGCAGGAGTAGCAGACACGAATATCGTCTGATTTTGAATGGCTTCAAATTCTTCAAATTTTAAAGGCCTATTGTCCATCGCTGCTGGCAAACGAAAACCATACTCCACTAAGTTTTCTTTTCTACTTCTGTCGCCACCATACATGGCATGTGTTTGCGGAACTGTAACATGACTTTCATCTATAATCATTAGATAATCGTCTGGAAAGTAGTCTAAAAGACAGAATGGCCTTGTTCCGGGTGCTCTTCCGTCTAGGTATCTTGAATAGTTTTCAATTCCTGAACAATAGCCGAGTTCGCGGATCATTTCTAAATCGAATTCTGTCCGCTCTTTAATTCTTTTTGCTTCTAAATTACGACCTATTTCGTTGAAGTACGCAACCTGCTTAACCATGTCTTCTTGAATTTGATGGATGGCATTTTGCAGCACGTCGGGAGAGGTTACAAACAGATTCGCAGGATAAATACTCAATTCTTCAAAAGTATTTATAATGGCATTACTTTCTAAATCAAATAGTTCGATCTCTTCAACTTCATCTCCAAAAAAATGGATTCGATAGCCATTATCACCATAGGATGGATAGATTGTTACGACATCTCCTTTTACTTTAAAGGTTCCGCTTTTTATTTCATGCTCTGTTCTAGAGTATAAGCTTTGCACTAATTGATGTAAAAATTTTGTTCTAGAAATTAACTGCCCTACTTGAACAGGAATTACATTTTTCTTAAATTCAGTAGGGTTCCCAATTCCATATAAACAGGAAACAGAAGCAATCACTAAAACATCTCTTCTTCCTGATAACAGAGAAGAAGTGGTACTTAAACGCAGGCGTTCTATGTCTTCATTAATAGATAAATCTTTCTCTATATAGGTCCCTGTAACAGGAATATATGCTTCGGGTTGGTAATAATCATAGTAGGACACAAAATACTCTACAGCATTTTCAGGAAAAAACTGTTTAAATTCTGAATACAATTGTGCTGCTAAGGTTTTATTATGGGCCAGGACTAAGGTTGGCTTTTTTACTTCTTGAATTACATTGGCGACTGTAAAAGTTTTACCAGATCCTGTAACTCCTAACAATGTTTGAAATTTTTCACCAGTATTTATGCCGTCAGAAAGTTCTTGAATCGCCTGTGGTTGGTCTCCTGTTGGAGAAAATTCTGATACTAACTTAAATTCCATTCTGCAAAAATACGGATACTAATTGTAATTCTATTTTCTAAATAAACGAAAACACTACTTTTCTTAAAGTTTGTTATTTTCTAAGCAAAGAGAAATTCCCTATTTTATTAATGGATGGTTTTGAAGTGTCTGCAGGGATCAAAATGATGTTATACCAATAATCATCAGAAGACAGTCCTTTACCCTTATAGGTTCCATCCCATCCCGCACTATCAAGGTTAACTTGTGCTATTAATTTCCCATATCGATTAAAAATATGGATGCTGCTATTTATATAAAAGTCTTTGGTAGCGCCTTTAATAGTCCAGGTGTCATTGTTGTTATCACCATTTGGAGTGAAGAATTTCGGAAATGACAGCACCGATACTTTTAATGTGGCGTCGGGCGTACAGCCATTTTTATCATTTACAATAATCGTATATATTCCTCCTTCTAAATATTCAAAAACCGGTGAAGTTTGGAATCCAATTGAAGGAATTCGCAGGGTTTCTTTGCCCTCCTTTAAAAGGGCAAATTGATAGTCACCCGGGCCTAAATTATTGTTTGCAATATCGATGATAATCGACAAATTGTCGCCATTTCCAAGGGCACTTGCTTCATCGATTACTGATACAAAGCTTGACTTTAAGATGGCAATATTTGATTCAGTTACAAGAACACTTTTTGTTTTGTTGCAATTCGTGCCATCGGTCGTTGTTGCTGTGACACTGTATGCACCGCCACGAAGATCGCTTGCGCTGTGGGGCATCATAATTATTGCACCACTTGGATCTCTCCATTCATAATCATACGTGGCAGTGGCATAGTCAATAATAATATTTAGCGGTGGATTATTTAAGCAGAATATTTGAGGTGAAGTTACATCGAAATCGGGCAAAGCGTTTATAACCAAATCAAAAGAGGCATCAGCATTTACACAAAAAGTGGTTTTGTTTTGAATTCTCACATAAATTGTTTCGCGAGGGTTTGTGTTTGTGTATGGGGATAGGATAGGAGCCGCTCCAGTGGAAGCGTCTGCAGGTGAACTGTGAAAAGTGACCGTATAATCTTTAGGATCTTGGAAAGTTCCCAAAATTTCAGGAATTTTTTCATCAAAGTCTATGTTTGGAATACTTTCATTTGTATCATCAGCATCTATGAGATTGTTATCGCATTCCAATAATTCTGAAATAGGTTCATAAGTTGGTTGCGGGTTTACAATAATGGTAAGCGAAGCTCTTTTAAAGATGCAATCGGTAGTGTTGTCTATTATTCTAATAAACAGAACCTCTTCACTAATTTTTGTACTTGTGTTGATACTGGCTCTTGTCGGATCTGAATCGTAACTATCCTTCGTTACCCCAGGGGCGCTCAGATCGTCTAATTCTGCTTCTGTTTTGTGATAGGTAATTACAAAATCTGAGGGTACTTTATTGTCTAAATATTCGAGCGCTGTCAAAATATCGGTATCTCTTTCAGAAAGCTTTATGTTTTGAGCTAAACCATTTCTTGTATCTCCATCTTTACTGCCCATATCACAGACAGCTAAATTAGGGAGGGGATTTATAATTTGAGGCAACGGATTAATAATCACTTCAAAACTTGTGTGCGGATTGGAACAACCGGTAGCTTTATTTTCAATACGCACATAAATAGGTTGCATAACAACATCTCCAATAACAAAAGTAGTTGGAACATCATTTTTAAATTGGTTTGGAGTTGAGATGTATTCAGTGCTCGAAATATCTCCTGAAAAAGCAGCAGTTTCTGATGTATAAAAAGTGACCTCAAAATCTTTTTTATTTTGACCTGTTCCATTAAAGAGTTCGTCAATTTTTTGAGTTAAGTCAATATTTTTGTTACTTCCGTTTTTAATGTTGCTATCATATAACCCCGTATCACATTCTAAAATTGGAGAAAGAGTATCGCTACTAGCTGCTGGAGTTGTATTTATTTGTAAATAAAATTCACCTAAACCTTGACAGTTGTTATTAGATTCACTAATCAATTTATAGAAAATTGGAAATTTATTCCCTGTTGTATTCGGAATGTTTTTATTTCTATACTTTGAAAGATCACCATCAAGTCTTTCTCGAATTTCATTTAAAGATTTTGTTCTGTCCTCTTCAGTTTCGTATAATTCAACAATAATATCTGGATCAATAGATATTTTATTAGGAGTACTACTCAAATCAAAAAAAGTAATTCCATCGGTATCATAATTAGGACCTGTAATGCCGTCAGTAGGTAATAAATCATCACACTCCGCAAAAGTTTCATCATAAAGCTCATTTGCAGCATAACTTACTGATAAATTAATTTTTGAGACCGCAGAGCACCCATATTCAGAAATTATTTTCACCCATGCTTCACCAGTTGTATCTACAAAATAACTAGTTTTGTCGCTAACTTCGGGAGCTCCTGTTATTGCATCTGCTTCTTTTGTATAGTATTCAAACCTATCTGTGGGATTGTCTGATATGTTTTTTTCTACTAATGTTAAATTAAAAGTTGTTTTTTTGTCAGGGTCCGAATCACATTGTTTTAAATTTGTTGGGTTTTCTTTGGGAATTGGCAAGGGATTTACAGTTAACGTAATTTCATTTGAAATTTTAGGACAGGCATTTCCTATTCTGTTTAAAATAACTCTAAACCTATGGTTGTTAAAGGTTAATGAAGGGTTTTTGATTTGTAAGGAATTTGTTGAACTTCCGTCATAAACTGCGTTATCAGTAACTGGATTCCACGTTGCGTTATCAGTAGAAATTTCCCATTGAAAAGTATCTGCATTAGAATCTATTGTAATTATATCTGTAAAATCTTCACAGAAAATAAAATCGTTAAAAGGGACGTTTAATTCAATTGGAGCACTTGTTATGTAGTCTAAATTAGGGTCTGTATAACCATCAGTAGTGTTATTTACTTTTCCGGTATCATTTACGATAAATGGATTAGCATCAATAATTCCATCATTATTTACATCTGTAAAACCAGCCTCAGTAACATCAAAGCAAGTATCATTATCTGCATCTAATTCTAAGAAATTTAATAGATTATCAGTATCTGTATCAGCAATTGTATAAGAGAGAATGGCATTATCTATAGATGTTTCTAGCGAGTTTATTAACCCATTGTTACCAACAGAAGTGTTGTTTGCGTTGTCAATAACTCCGTCGTTATTTGTGTCAGCTAAATTATGCCCCGCTTCAGTTATATCAAAAATTCCGTCGTTATCTGCATCTAAATCTATGTAGTTTGGAACGCCATCATTATCTGTATCAATATTCGTTGTAATTCCGTTAAAAACATCATCTAAACCATCTGAATTAGCATCTGTATTTAATAGTGTAATTTTTGGTGAAGAAGCTTCTGAAATATCCGGAATTCCGTCATTATCAGAATCGATATCAAACATGTTTTCAATTCCATCTCCATCGGCATCTAAAGAAAAACAAGTAAGTTGAATGTTTCCTTTAAAGGTTGAAGTGGTTGAGAGTGCTGCCGATTGATGCATGAAATCGATTTGATTTACTTGATTTGCTAAAAATTGAAAAGTACTAGCAATTCCAGGTGTATTTGATTTGTATGTATACCAGATCTCTGATGCTGAAATACTTGTAATACCAGGTTCAAATTCGCCATCAAAATTGGTGTCAATCAAGAGTTGATCATCAGGGTCTAAGAGTGTAATGTTTTTAGAATTTGGGCTAATTTTTAGGATAAAAAATTCACCATCAGAGATTGTATGATCAAAATCTTTATCTTGAGTAAGTTTAAAGTTGATGTTTTGATTGAACTTCAGCTCATATTTCAGCTTAGAATCTACTGCAGGATTAATAATTGACACAAAATTCCCAATATTATTACCCGTAAAAGAATTGGTAGTTTCGTTTTCTGTATAGCTAGGAGTGGTGACTGTTGTGGTGCTAGTATTGTCTTGAAAAATTATTGAAGGTGTATTGATATCAAGAAGATTTAGAGTAGCATTTCCAAGAGACTCATCACAATTTAAAATTCCATCATTATCAATATCAACATCTAAATTATCTATAATCGCATCTCCATCAAAATCATCAGGACACAAACTAACGGGGACTTCTGCAGATTCAAAAGTTAGCCCAGAACAACTAATGAAACCAACTAGTTTGTACTTTCCTGGTAAAGTTGGGCTAAAATTAGAGGTTGTTATTCCTATTGAAATAAAGCCAGTACCAGTTTCATCGTCAAAAAGCCAGTCGAAGCTGTCAAATAAATCTGTGTTAGCAGCATCTAAAGTTAAATTAGGAACACAGTCTCCTAATGATTGGATATTTGAGGTAAAATTAATTTCTGGGGCAGAAGGAAATCCAGAATAAAAACTTCCTGAAGTAGCAAAACCGTCATAATTAAAATAAGCACAATATAATTCTTCAGAACTTTTAACAGTAACATTACCTGTTAAATTAGAAACCCTGTACGTTTCATAATTAGGATTCCCATTGACATCAAAAGGTCCAGAATTGTTAAAGTTTGCAATTGGAAGTCCATTTATAGTAACATCAGCATCTTTATTCGTTACAATGGTAATTCCACCCTGAAAAGTATCACCACCAATAGCGTCAATTTTAGCAATATTATTTACATCACCTCTATTCTCACAACTTAAAGGGGGTACAAAAAACATTCCTTGATTTGCTTGACTTGGTGCGCCTCTATTTAATCCACCAATACCTTGGTAAGCGAAAGCAGGTTTGGAAGTTTCTACAAACATATTTCCATTAAAATTGTAAAATCCACCCTCAATTACGTGAAATTCTCCCTTATTTAATGTCTGTATAATATTTCCTGCAACTTTTATTTCAGTATTATCTTCGTGAGCAACGATTAATGCATTTTCCCACTCATCATTTCCATCTCCTCTAACGAAAATATATTCGGTTCCAACTTTACTGGCATCAACAATTTGATCTACTCCATAATCTCTTCCGTTTCCGTCAGCAAAACTCCCTGTTGCTGATCCTGAGTTTACAACAATTGGTTTATCAGAATTTACTAAAGTTCCAATTAAGTCATTTGGGTCTCCATCACCATCTACAGAAACAGAAACAATATATGTTTCACCTTCGTCTAAAGTTATGTTAATAGGAGTGATTCCTATTTGAGTGTAATTATTAATTGTTATTCCTGCTGATATGTCATCAAAATTTACATTGGTGTCGTCTTCTGTTGCCATTACCGAAATGAAGTTTAAATGACCATTTGCAGGAGAATTATTAGAAAAACCACCCATTCTAAAATTAGTTCCTAATGCAGAAATTCCTTTACTGACAATCGCTCCCGCTTGAAAACCATTTAGAGATCTCATTCTAACAGAAACATAAATAACATCATCTGCTTCAATAATGTATCCTTTATTACTTGTTATTACACTTGTTGAATTTGAACTTTGAAATAATTGAGTCCCAATTGCTGTAGAACTTGTTTCGTATGAGGTGGTATTAGAAACTGTTCCGATAACTATGGATGTTTCTGGCTGCCCAATTGGTATTATTTTAAAACCAATATTTTGATTTTTTGGTGTAGAAATATAAATATATTGATTTTCAATAGGGTCATCACTCGTAATTGGTGGTAAGTAATGTTTCTTACTTAACTGAGCATGTATATTTTGAAAACTAATTAAGATGAGAAAAATGAAAATTAATAATTGAATTTTATTTTTGAACATGCTCTATTTGATAGATATTGAGCATAAAAATACTAATAATATACATCATTTTAATAAGTTTTAGTTTAAAAAGAATAATACTATTTCTTGTAATAAAGTTGTTTAAGCTCAAAAATAAAATAGGTCTAAAGATTTTTATTTTTTCATATTTCCAATTAATTGCTTCTCTTTTTTTTGAAATTCGATTAAAACAATAATTTAAAAGATCTATATAAAAACTAATAATTATATAAAGATAGCACATTAAGGGGATGCTTTAAAATATTTCCAAATGCGGATTTTTCAAGTTTTAAAGCACTTATTGGGGACTAGCACCCTTTAGTTTATTAGCACCTTTCTATTTACATGTATCTTTGGATAAAACGGAAATTAATATAATTAAGTTCAAATGGATTCATAAAGATAAACGAGCCAACAAAAAAGAAATGTTTAGTACTCATTATAATCAAATTCGTCAAAATCTCCGAATTCATCGTCTTTATCATCTTCATCCACAAATCCGTCATCTAACTTTTCTATTATAAACTCTTTTTCGGGAGCTTCATCGGGAATCTCACCAATAGTCAAAATAATTTTTGGTAAACCTGGAGTTTTCTCATTGGATACTTCAACAACATCCACATAAAAAGTCCACATTTTTAGAAAATCATACACATAAATAAGTTTGTTATTTATTTCTGGTAAGGTTTCCTCTAAAAGACAGGATTGCATTGAAATACCTTCGCCAACTTCTTCCATATTGAAGAGTGGAATTTCTTCACCTTGTGTCCATTCTTCATCAGATCTATAAAAAGAAGCCATTTCCTGGCCTTTAAAACCAAATGATTTTGCAATTGTTAAATGTAAACCTTCAAGGTTTAAATGGTTATCAACCAAAATAGTTCTGATAACGTCTTTTTTTGTATCTAAAATTATGCGTATTTTATACATGGAATGCTTTAACTTTTCTAATACAAAAATACAATTTTTTATGTGTATTTTTACGCTTTAAACGATAGGAAATGGATAAAACTGCAATTTTACAAACATTTAATGAGCATTCTAAAAATACGCTCATGGAAACTCTTGATATTGAATATATTGCTATTGGTAGTGATTTTTTAACGGCTAAAATGCCAGTAAACTCAAAGGTTCATCAGCCTTATGGGCAGTTGCATGGCGGCGCTACAGCAGCTTTGGCAGAAAGCGTAGGCAGTGCAGCGTCTAATTTTTTTATAGACAACAAAACACAGTTTATAAATGGAATTCAGCTTTCTATAAACCATATTAAGAGCAAGCGAGAGGGAATGGTTTTTGCAACCGCAAGGAATCTTCATAAAGGGAGAACAACACACTTATGGGAAGTTCGGATTGTAGATGAAGAAGATCATTTAATTTCGATTGCAAAAATGACCAACATCGTTTTAAATAGTATCAAAAAATAATTTTAGATTTTGACTAACTTATTAGACAGTATTAGTACTCATTTTGATAATAAATTACCTTTCGTTATTTATAGAAAACCCAATGATAACACTATTTTTTCTTTTTTAATGCAAGAAACAGATCTTCGATTTGTTTCTAATTTTAAAGAGGTAGGTTTTGTTTTTGCTCCTTTTAGTAGTACAGAAAAAGCAATTATATTTCCAGTGGAACGGGCACTTATAATTTCAGAGGAGTGGACCGCGGATGTGTATAAAGAAAAAGAGGTAGTTTTTAATACTGACAATACAGGTAAAGAAGAGTATCTAAAAATAGTGGAAAAAGCAATTGAGCAAATACGATTGGGACATTTAAAAAAAGTTGTAATTTCCAGAGAAGAGCTTTTAAAGGTTCCAGACTTTAACTTAATAGAAGTTTATAAAAAATTATTAAGAACCTATAAAAATGCTTTTGTGTACGCTTGGTTCCATCCTAAGGTTGGCTTGTGGCTAGGGGCAACTCCAGAAACACTATTGAATATAGAAAACACCTCATTCACAACCATGTCTCTAGCAGGAACGCAGTTGCATACGGAGCATAAAAAAGCAACTTGGAAATCTAAAGAATTAGCAGAGCAACAGTTAGTTACTACTTATATTGAAAAACAGTTGGAGCAGGTTGCTACTGCTTTAGAGGTAGATAAAACGGAAACCGTAAAAGCGGGGAATTTATTGCATTTAAGAACTAAGGTTTCTGGCAGTTTAAAACATTCGGCAAGTTTAAAAGAATTGATTGGTGTTTTGCATCCAACACCTGCCGTTTGCGGGCTACCAAGAGAAGCTTCACGGAGCTTTATTTTAAAAAACGAAGTATATGAGAGACGTTTTTATACAGGTTTTTTAGGGGAATTGAATGTTCAACACGAAAAATCATCAACACCAAAAACGGTCCTTTTTGTGAATTTACGTTGTATGAAAATTAATGATAATTACAGTGCGTCTCTTTTTATCGGTGGTGGAATTACAGAGGATAGCAATGCCGAGAAAGAGTGGGAGGAGACCATTTCTAAATCAAAAACAATGAAGTGTGTCTTGTAATTAAAGATTTTTTTATGCAATTATAACTAAGTTTGTGAGACCTTTAGAAGTTATTTGGAAATACTAAAAGACTATTTTGTAAAACTGTGCTACTTAAAACTCATAGACTTCTAATTTTTTACTTTCATTTTTTTTAGTTAGTCTCTGTTCGTTTTCTTGAGCTTGACAAACGGTGGTAACATATAAAAAAAACCATAAATAGTAAATTTATGGTTTTTCGGTTTTGTATAAATTTCAATTAAAACGGTATTTTAGAAATTACAGCCGTTAACAAAGGATCTTGTTTTGTACTAACTTACGTATATCATTCTAATAAGTAAGGATGCTACTGTTTAAATATCATCAAAAGAAATATCTGTAAAGTCAGAAGCGTTGGGTGTTTCCTCTTCTGTTGAAGTTGTATCTATTTCTTCTTTCTTAAAATCTTTTTGGTGACGCTCGCTAATTACTTCATCTCCTTTTTCATTGATGATATAATCCGTCGCTTTTTTTAGCATTTCGTGAAAGTCTGTAAAATCTTCCTTGTATAAATAAATTTTATGCTTTTGGTAATGGAAGGTACCGTCATCATGTGTGAATTTTTTACTTTCTGTGACAGTTAAGTAATAATCGTCTGCTTTTGTCGCTCTTACGTCAAAAAAATAGGTTCTTCTTCCTGCTCTTAATACTTGTGAAAAAATTTCTTCTTGTTCAACTCTCTCTGCCATGTTCTTTATTATAGTGATTGTATAAATCGTTTATTTCTCTAACAAATCTAACAAAATATTTTACGTAGCAATGTTAAAGCTTAATTTTCTTTTTCTAAAAGTTGCTGGTCATGCAACTCTTTGTAGTATCCTGATGTGTTTATGAGCTGATTATGAGACCCTTGCTGAATGATCTCTCCACCTTCTAAAACAATGATTTTATCTGCATTTTTAGCAGATGAAACACGGTGACTGATAATAAAGGTGGTTTTATTTTTAGAAAATTTCTTCAGGTTGGACAAGATACGCTCTTCCGTCTCTGTATCAACAGCAGACAAACAATCGTCAAAAATTAATATTTTTGGATTTTTAATAATTGCTCTGGCGATAGAAACACGCTGCTTTTGGCCTCCTGAAAGCGTTACACCACGCTCTCCTAAAACGGTTTCATATCCCTTTGGAAAATCAATAATATTTTCATGAACTACTGCATCCTTTGCTGCTTGTCTAATTTCTTCTTCTGTAGCATCTTCCTTGCCAAATTTTATGTTGCTACTAATACTTTCAGAGAACAGAAAAGGATCTTGAGGAACAAAACCAATTTGATTTCTCAAATCATTTAAATTGATGGTGCCAATAGGGTTTCCATCCATAAGAATGCTGCCTTCTTTTGCGTCATATAAGCGCGCTATAAGCTCTATAATTGTAGATTTTCCAGCTCCTGTTTTTCCTAAAATAGCGACGGTTTCTCCCGCTTCAGCTGAAAAGGTAACCTTTTTTAAGGCCGTAATATTTGTATCATCATAGGTGAAAGTTACATTTTTGAAGTCTACTTTTCCTTGCAATGTAATCGGAGTTATAGAATGGTTCTGAATTTCTGGTTGGTGTTGTAAAAACTCATTTATCCGCAATTGAGAAGCTTCTGCCTGCTGTATCATGGAAGTTACCCACCCGACAACTGCTACGGGCCATGTTAGAATATTTACATACAACATAAATTCAATAATCGTCCCTATTTGAATTTCGTTATTAATATACTGCTGTCCACCAATATAAATTACAATGATATTGCTAATCCCGATTAAAAAAACCATCAGTGGAAAAAACAAGGCGTTTGCCTGCTGAAGGTGTATATTTTTTTCTTTGCTCGTTTCAGAAATTTTGTCAAAATCTTTAATAATAGATTTTTCTATTCCATAGGATTTTACCACACTAATCCCAGAAAAGAACTCCTGATTAAAGGTGGTTAATTTTGACAAGTATTCTTGCACAACACTACTTCTTTTATGAATAATTTTACTCAAGGAAAAAATAGCAATCGATAATAGCGGAAAGGGCAATAAAGTATACATTGTTAGTTTTACATCAATACGGATCATTTGTGTAAACCCAACGACTAAAAGCACAATCATATTCATGCTATACATAATTGCTGGACCTACATACATTCTTACTTTAGAAACATCTTCAGAGATTCTGTTCATTAAATCTCCCGTTCTATTTTTCTTGTAAAAATTAAGAGATAATCGCTGATATTGTTGGTAAATTTCATTTTTTAGATCAAATTCAATTAATCGGGAAGTTACAATAATCGTTTGGCGCATAAGGAAAGTAAAAAAACCAGCCAATACGGATACTCCAATTAATAGGAGGACATTTAGCAAAAGTTCCTGCTCTACTGCTTTCAAATCGGTTATCTTTCCGCTTTCATAATTTTCAACAATATTTAAAGAATCTCCAACAATTTGCGGAACTTTTAGCGCTAATAATTTAGACAGTACGGTTATGAAGAGCCCAATTAATAAACGCCACTTGTATTTGATAAAATATTTATTTAGGTATTTTAAAGCTTTCAATGTAGATTTAATATTTTAAAGAATATAACTATAATTTTCAGAATTTATTTTTATTAAAAAATACAAAAATCAATTTTTTATCTGAGCAACGAAGATACATTTTTATATATAATGTATCCGCTTCTAAAGCGCTGTGTAATCATCAAAATAAAATGTTAAAAGAATTTAATATTGATGCGTATTTAAACATAAATTAATATATTTTTGCCAAAGAAACCAAACCCGTTTGTTTTATTTAATAAAAGTTCTTTAGAAAATGATTAACAGAAGACATATTAGAGTAAAAGTTATGCAATCTGTATATGCGATGCTTCAATCTCATAATGATGATATCATTAAGGAAGAGAAATTCGTAAAGCACAGTGTCTTAAAAATGTTTGATCTCTATGTATTAAATATTCAACTATTAGTAGCTGTTCAGAAATTAGCTGCAAAAAAAATGGCGCTTTCTAAAAATAAAATTCTTGCCAGCGCTTCAGATTTAAATCCAAACATAAAATTTATAAACAATAAGGTAATTCATAACATTTCACAGAGCATTAGTCTTGAGGGATATGTTGAGTTGAATAAGTTGCATAATTGGGAGGAAAATGATGAATATGTAAAAATTATTTTTGAGGAACTCCTTAAAAGCAGTCTGTATGAAAAGTATTTAGCAGATGAAGAGAATTCTTTTAAATTAGATAAAAACTTTGTAGTTGATTTTTTTAAGGAAATTATTGCTCCAAATGAGAAATTAGCAGAGTATTATGAAGACAATATGATTTCTTGGGTGGATGATATTCCTTTTGTAAATACGTGGGTTGTTAAAACATTAAGTAAGCAAAAGGCTAACGGATTATTTGTGTTAGGATCTTTATATAAGGACAAGGATGATGAGGACTTTGTTTCGAAGTTATTTAGAAAAACAATTTTGAAACAAGCGGAATATGAATTAGCTATTGCTGAAAAGACACCCAATTGGGAGTCCGATAGAATTGCCGGAATAGACATGATTTTAATTAAAATGGCAATCACAGAGTTTCTTAATTTCCCATCTATTCCCACGAAGGTCACTATAAATGAATACATAGAAATTTCTAAAGATTATTCAACTTCAAAGAGTAGTTTTTTTATAAACGGTGTATTGGATAAAATATCCAAAGAGTTTATTGCCAATAAAAAAATTGTTAAAATTGGAAGAGGACTTATTTAATTTATTATTTTTACACTAAAATACATTTAAAATGAAAAAAATAACAGTAGTGGTTGCTTTACTAATCGCAACAACATTTATGGTTTCTTGTGGAAACGGAAGTGCATCAGCAAAAGTTAACAAGGAAAACTTAGACAATGCTAAGTCTAGAGATGCAGAGATTCAAAAGGGAGTAGCTTCTATTTCTTTAGATAAAAGGGAATACGATTTTGGTATTGTAGCTGAAGGAGAGATTGTTGAGACGGTCTTTAACGTAACAAATTCAGGTGCAATAGATTTGGTCATCACAGATGCAAAAGGTTCTTGTGGTTGTACAGTTCCTGTTTGGCCAAAAGCACCAATTAAACCAGGAGAAACTGGAGAAGTTGCAGTAAAGTTCAATACTTCAGGAAAGCCAAATAGACAAATGAAAACAGTTACTTTAACTACAAATACGGC
>Ga0115001_10000199_pt1 | contig 41640 bp, 37 predicted proteins | sample ArcticOcean_MG_C_12_FD_89869 | JGI IMG/M metagenome (GOLD analysis project Ga0115001, IMG submission 89869) | Marine microbial communities from western Arctic Ocean - ArcticOcean_MG_CB8_130 | ecosystem: Environmental > Aquatic > Marine > Oceanic | place: Arctic Ocean: Canada Basin | collected... | reverse complement strand
GCCCTCGCGGTCGACACGCGCCGGAACGGTTCGCCGCTGCAGGCCTGGCCCGGCTTGGACGATGACGCCCGCACCTTCGAAAAGATCGTGCGCCTCGCGACACCCGCTGACATCACCGATGTCTGGGTTGCTGGCCGCCGCGTCGCTGGTTCCCGCCCCTGAAGACCGTCTTTCGCCCGATCAGTGCAGGCCGGTCAGTGGAGGCCGGGTGGCTGGATTTTTGCGAGGTAGTCCTTGTTGGCCCCGAGCCGTTGGCGGAGGTCGTCGTGATAGGTGCGGGGCGGGTTGAAGTAGATCTGACCGGTGTCCATCCGCCCACCATCGGGATGCGCATAGACAGCTGCGGGTTTCGGTGGCGGCCCGGTCGGCGGGTTGGGTGCTGCACCTGATGGGATGATGATCCGGCCGTGTTGGTTGCGAAATTCGAGGCCGTCAGGCCGGCCGGCGTTGCCGGTGATGTCGAGTCGGCCTCGGTGATGCATCCGATGATGTTTCCCGCACACCAACAGCAAGTTGTCGGTGTCGGTCCGGCCGCCGTGTTCCCAATGAATCAGGTGATGCACTTCAAGACCGAGCGTCGCATCACAACCCGGAACCCGACAGGCACCACGGTCACGGTGCTCGATGACGGTGCGGGTCCGGGCTGGGACGACGTACTGGGAACGCCCGACCGATACCGGCAGCCCGTTCTCTAAGAACACGGGGGTGACCGTGCCGTTACAGGTGAGGTAGCGGCGGATCGCGTCAGGCACATTCCAGCCCGCCGCGTCAGCCATGTTGCGTTCGTCAGCCATGTTGCGCGCGTCGCTGTCGGTGTTGATGAACAGGTTGACCCGGAACCGTGACCGGCGAGCCGGATCAGCAACCGAGTCGAGTGACGCTTGGGCCATTTCGACCAGCGCTTCGGCGAGCCCGGCACCGAAGTCGCCGCGCTGAAACAGCCGGTCACGGGCTTCATCGAGTGCAGCCTGCACGATCATCCCCGCATCAGCGTCGAGACGGCCAGAGAGACGGAATGATCCGTCGTCGTCTTGCCACAGCGACAAAAACTCCTCAACCGACGAACGCTCTGACGCCGACCCGGAATCTGGCGACGTTGCCGAGTCAACCGCGGCCTTGGCCTTGGCCTCGGTGTCGGCTTCGTCCTCGGGAGACTCAGGAGTATTCGGGTCGGCATCGGGAACTTCGCGGCCGTCGTCATCGAGCACGGGGAACGGATACTTCCGCAGGACATGGCGTAACTGGGTGACGGTCATCACGATTGCATAATCACGTGACTGCACATCAGCCCACGCTGGCGCGTTCCGGGCAATCGCCGCCATCTGATCAAGCGACAGCTCACCGCGCCGGAACGCCTCGATCGAAGCAGGAAGTTCGGCGACTCGTTCGGCAATCGCCACAACCGAGCGGGCCATTGCCGGCGACATCCCGGCCCGCCACGCCACCCACGCCGACATTGATGTCATACCTTCACCAGCCCACAACCGCTCGTCGGCCAACAGCACCACGACCCGGTCAACCAGCGCCGCATGCTGGGAGTTGAGCACGCCAACGATGTCGTTGACGCAGGTGTCGACCTCGACGCTGAGGTCGCTCTCTAACTTGACGGTGACCGACATATTTAAGTATACATGCGTTCGTATATAATCGATTCAACGATCATATGTTCGCTACGGTTCTCAGGGTGAACACGGCCGATGAACACGGTTGAAAGACCTTCCCGAGGGACCTTCCCGACGACGCCGCAGGAGCGCTAAGCGCAGCCAGGCACCTCATCGTCTTTCGCGACGGGGCGATACCTCACCGACACCCCCTCAGCCGTCGCAGTCAGATTGGTGTCACTGTCAGAAAGCATCACTTCGAGCACGATCAGCTCTTGCCCACCTTCGATCGCCTCTGCCCATTCGGCCGGCATCCAATCACCGGGCTGCGTTGCTTCGTCGGTGATCCAGAGCCTGTCGTTCACGGCAGGACCAAGCACCCGGACGTCGCAATGTGTTCCAACAACGAGTGCGTACGCCTCACCCACTGGTAGGTCGGCGCCGGGTTCGAGAGTCGGGAACAGGGCATCGATCGAATTTGCTGGGCCGCTGAACGTCTCGGATGAATCCTGATTGGAGCATCCTGCAGCCAGAACTCCGACAGCACCAGCCAGAGCAAGTCGAGCACCTCGTGGACACCACACGACATGAACAATAGCCGTCGAGCGATCAGCCGATGTCCGCGACGAATGCTGACGTGATCGTCGCGCTGAGTAGACCGTGGCGTAGCGGCCGTAGCCTGCCGCGATGAACGACTGGACACCCGAGACCTGGCTGATTGCTGCAGGACGCAACCGCACACCAGGTGAGCCGCTCAACGTGGCGCCTGTGCTGGCATCAAATTTCTACCTCCCAGACGATCGGTTGTACAGCCGATCAGACGGCACCCCGACGTCAGACGCACTCGAAGAACTCCTCGGCGGCATGGAAAACGGTAAAGCGCTGTCGTTCGCATCGGGGATGGCGGCCGCCGCAGTGATCCTCCATCGGCTGCCGGTGGGCTCCTCCATCGCTGTGCCTGTCGACCCGTATCACGGCGTTGCCGGCATCGTCAACGAAGGCGAAGCCCAAGGTCGGTGGAGTGTGCTCAGGCTCGATCAGGCCGACACACCGGCGTGGCTCGACGCGCTGCAGACCTGCGACCTGGTCTGGCTGGAAACGCCGGAGAACCCGCTGATGACGGTGGCCGACCTGCCAACCATCTGCGCAGCGCCGCGTCGCGACGGCACGATCGTCGCAGTCGACAGCACCTTTGCAACGTCGCTCAACCAGCAGCCACTCGACCTCGGTGCCGACGTCGTGATGCACTCGGCCACGAAGTTCATTGGCGGCCATTCCGACCTACTGGCCGGCGTGTTGATTACCCGAAACGACGAACTGCTTGAAGAGTTCCGCCACCGGCGACTCCTGTACGGGGCCACGATCGGCGGAATGGAAGCGTTCCTGACAATCCGGGGCGCACGCACCATGGCACTCCGGATGGAACGAGCACAGCAGAACGCCATGGAATTGGCGATGCGACTTACAGGACACCCAGAGATCAGCCGCGTGCTGTATCCCGGCCTACCGAGCCACCCGACGCATGCCGTGGCAGCGACGTTCATGACCGGCTTCGGTGCCATGATGTCGTTCGAGACAACCGGCGCCGGTGAGCGTGCGACCGACGTCTGCAACCGGATGGAACTCGTCAACCATGCAACCAGCCTCGGCGGCGTCGAAACCACGATGGAACGCCGCTCAGTGATTCCTGGTCAGGAACGAATCCCCCCGACGCTCATCCGCTTGAGTGTCGGCTGTGAGCAGGTCGAGGACCTCTGGGCTGACTTCGTGCAGGCCCTCACCGCGTCCTGACCAGTCCGACCAGCCGGCTTTCCGCAAAGTTAGGGTTGCTTTACAACACCCGGTGACGTTACCTTTCAGACCGTGAGTCTGGATGAGGAATTTCGTGTCAGCTCACCGGCTCCCTCCGCGTATCAGCCCGGCGTTGCGCTGAACGCTCTCACACTCAAGCAGCTGCGTTCCTTTGGTGCTCGACCTGCAGTAATCGCCGGAGATCGCGTCATTGCATTCGACGAGCTCGCCGAACGCATCGACGATCGAATTGCCGAACGCGGTACCAACCAACGCCATGTCGAAGTCATCGTGGGCCGCCCGGACCTGGAGACTGTGGTCGACTTTCTGGCTGCTCTGAACATTGGGAACCCTGTTGCTCTCGCTTCAGGCGAGGTCGCAGCGGCACAGCTTGAGACCCGGTTCGGCAACACCGAGGCAGGCGACATCCATCCTGACTTGGCGCTCCTGATGAGCACATCGGGCACGACTGGCAAGAGCAAGCTAGTTCGGCTCTCGAAGACCGCCGTGACGTCCAATGCGATTGCCATTGCCGATTACCTCGCACTCGGCACGGATGATCGAGCGATCACCTCACTGCCACTGCACTACTGCTACGGGCTGTCGGTGCTGACATCGCATCTCGCTGTCGGAGCCTCCGTCGTGCTGACAGAAAATGCAGTCGTCGATCCGTGCTTCTGGGCAGCGGTCGACCGGTGGGACGTCACCGGCCTCGCTGGCGTTCCATACACATTCGAACTCCTTGATCGCCAACGTGCGACAGGCGTCGAACGGCTCGCCGCCCGGTCTCTGCGCTACGTCACCCAGGCCGGAGGGCGCCTCGACCCGGCAGACGTCGATCACCTCGTCCACCTAGGCGACCAACACGACTTCGACATGTTCGTCATGTACGGCCAGACCGAAGCCACAGCCCGGATGGCATATCTCGACCCCGACGCCGCCCGAACCTGGCCCGGTTCGATCGGTCGACCAATTCCTGGCGGCGCAATCGAGTTGCGACCCGTGCAAGACGCCGAACCCGGCATCGGCGAAATCGTCTACAGCGGCCCCAACGTCATGATGGGCTACGCAACATGCCCTGAAGATCTCACACGTGGCCACGAATTCCCCGACCTGCCGACCGGCGATCTCGCACGGTTCAACGACGCCGGCCTGTTGGAGATTACGGGCCGAGTAAATCGCACTGTCAAGGTCCACGGCCTACGCACGGATCTCGACCAGCTCGAAGCCGACCTTGCGGACCGTGGCATCATCGCCCGTTGTGCCGGCGACGACGGGGGGCTCGTCATCGCCCGGCTCGACGAGGCGATCGAATCAGTTACCCACGACACCGAGCTACTGAACGCCGCCGCCCAGCTGGTCGCCATCCCCCGTGCGCTATTGGCTGCAGTTTCGTTGCCAGCATGGCCACGAACACTGTCCGGCAAGATCGACCTACCGTCGATCACGACTGCGACGCGATCAATCTCACGCGCACACGTCGGTCCGCACGACACGGTGCAAGCCGTGTTCGAGTTAATCGTTGGACCGGTGAGGGCGCCGACGACGCAGACGTTTGCCTCGCTCGGAGGCGACTCGTTCAGCTACGTCGAGATGTCGATCCGCCTCGAGGAACTCATTGGCAGGCTCCCGGTTGATTGGCACCTTCAGAGCGTCAGCAAACTGACTGCCCTGGCAAATGAACACGAACCGGATCCGACGAGACGCTGGGTTCGCCTCGACACCAGCATTGCGATCCGGGCACTCGCGATCGTCATGATTGTCTGCACCCACATGGGTCTCTATCGAGTTCCCGGCGGTGCACACACGCTGCTGCTGGTCCTCGGGTACAACGTTGCACGCTTTCAGCTCAGTTCCGCAGATACGCCTGGACGCCTCCGCAAGGTGTTGGGAACCGTCGCTCGGGTGGCCGTTCCCACTGTGGCGTGGATCGGCATGCAGATGCTCCTATTCGGCGGGTACAGCCTCGGAGCCCTCTTCCTTGTCAACAACTATTTCGGCTCTGCCTGGCGCCGCAACGGCCGCTGGGAATACTGGTACTTCGAGACCTTCGTCCAATCGATAATCGTGATCGGGCTACTCTTCGCTATTCCGGTAGTTCGTCGGGCTGAACGGCGGGCCCCGTTCGAATTCGCACTCGGGGTTGTTGCGATCACACTGCTCTTCAGGTTTCAGATCATCGAATTGGGCGACTCGTACAACTCAATGTTCCGTCCCCATACCGTCGCGTGTTTCATCGCGCTCGGTTGGGCAGCGCAGCGCGCCCGCCAGATATGGCAAGGACTCCTGGTGACCGCACTCCTCGCTGTGACCAGCGTCGGATATTTCGACCAGGTCGATCGCGAATGGCGCATCATTCTGCTCGGCGCCGCACTCATTTGGCTGCCGACAATTCCCTTGCCCCGCCTCGCGGCAAGGCCCATCAGCGTGATCGCTGCTGCCTCGATGCACATCTTCTTGGTTCACTGGCAAGTCTGGCCCGTATTCACCCCATGGCTCGATCTTCACCTGGCGCTGGTCGCCACGATCGCGACCGGCGTCGCAGTGTGGTCGACGTTCGACCGGCTGTGTTCGAAAGCACGCCAGCACCGCAGGTCAGCCTTGCGCCCACCTGGGCAGGCCACGACCTTCGCGATCTAGCATTGAACTGTGGATTCCGCCGCTACTGATCTCAGCGGTCGCCGACCAAATCATTGCTCGATTCGGTCCGACATTGTCTCAGGACGACAACTCAGGCGACGCCGTGTGCCTAGTGCTCCAGCAGCACGTGCACCGTCACCTTGAGGCGTAGTGATCAGCGATACGCCGGCGCTGGGTCAGCCCAGGTAACGGTCGAGTAAATTAGATGTCACTTGTTGCACGTCGGGATCGTCGCCGAGCCCAAATGCCCAGTCCGTCGTACCGATCACGACAACTTCGCCGCCACCAGCACCGTATGGTTCAACGACCATCATCACCGAGTTGCCATGTCGAACGCGCGCCAGGCTGTCAGCGTCGACCCGCCCGTGCAGCCGAGACGCGATGAACTCAAGGTCGCCTTGGTCACTGAGCGCTGAAATCGACGCCGGATACTCGCCCACTCCGACATTGCTCGACGGCGTGAATGCAACGACGACCGTTTGCTCGCCGCTCGGCGCCTTGGCGTGGGCCCGAGTGATCGGGAGCTGGTAGTCGTCGAAGTCGAGCAGCCGACCGGTCGTCTCATACCCGACAACGCCGTGCTTGGTCCCGAGCAAGTCGCCGTAGGCCAGGCCTGTGCCAGCAACTAACCAGTGGTCGGCTCGATAGACCGTGTAGCCGCCCGATCCGCGCGGCGTGGCCTGTCCGAAGCGGCTGTACAAACCCCAGGCCGAACCAGCGCCGAACAGCGACCACTCGGGGTTCGCAATGATTGGATCACACCACATGCCCGACATCTCGGCCTCACGGCCTTCGGTCATCACCGGATCGGTCTCGTGCGCCGAGTACTTGTGGCAGACCATCGCATTGCCTTCGAGGCGGACTTGCCAGAACATGGTGTTGCCCGACATAGATGCGATGTTGGCGCCCCGCTCGACGTGGCGTTCAAGTGTCCTTCGCTGTGACGCCGACCAGTACTCGTCGTGTCCGACATCGATAAACAGGTCGTAGCCGTCGAGTGCGTCCGGGTCTTCCAAATCACTCGAAACGCAGTAGTCGAACCGGTAGCCAGCTCGTTCGGCCCACTCGACGAATCGTCGCTCGTGGGCAAACCATCCGGTGGAGCCGATGGCTGCCGGGTAGCCGTGCGCGAACCGGTACTGCTGAAAGCTGTCGCCGTTGACGTCGGGCTCTTCGCCCCAGCGCGTCGGCCGTGACTTGCGATCATCCCGATCGACTTCCGGCCGGCTGAGCATCCCGCGGCTCCACGGCCGCTCAAAACTCACCTGTTTGCCACCGGTGTAGAGGCTCTTGCCACCCCACGTGTTGTACGCGTTCCAGGTGTTCGTCGACAGCATGAGCACGGCGCTCGCCCGATCGTCCGGGTTGCCGGTGACAACAAAGCCGGAGTACGACACGTCACGGCCAGGCGCAGCGTGAGCAGCAGTGACCGTTACGAGGTAAAAGCCCGACCTCCACGACGCGCCAGCGGCAATCGACAGCGAGACCCCCCAGCCGCATCCGTTGCTGTCGGCATCGCTCGGTGGCGGCGTCGACACGCCCGGGTTGCCAAGCGACTTCCACACGACCTCACGTGCTCCACCCCACCGTTCAACAATCACGTCGAACGTTGCCGCCTCAGTGGAGACGTGCAGATCGATCGACCCACCGGGCGCCGTACTCAGCTGCGCGCAGTAGCTCTCGATTTCGTCGTAGAACGTGATGTCGTCGGCCATGTCGTCGCGCAATCGATCAGGCTTCGTTGACGGCGTCATCGATGATGCCATACAGCTGCTCTGCGAGGGCGTCGCCGTCACCGAAGTTGGATTCAACAACGAGGTAGGCGCCGTAGCCGTCTTCCAGATCGAGCCACGGAACCGTGCCATACGCTCCGGCGTCACTGATTCGACCACTCTCACGGTCGATCCACCAGCCCATGCCGTAACCCGTTCCGGCACCACCGGCTGAACCGTCGTAGGCCGCAGCGATCCGGTCAGCGTGCATCGTGTCGAGCGCTTCCTGGGACAGCACCTGCTCGTCGCCACACAGGCCACCGCGCAGATGCATGAGGAGGAGTTGGCCGTAGTCGGGGGCCGTGATGTAGGCGCCGCCTTCGAGGTTCGGGTTGTCGGTGGCGATCAACGTCGATGGGTCCGAGTTGAACTCGACCGGGTAGTTGAAGCCTTCACCCATCTGTGTGAAGTGGTTGTTGAACGCCAGCGATTCGACTCCGCACGGCTGGACGTAGGTCTCGTTGACAAGTTCGGCCCAGGACTTGCCAGACACTGCTTCGGCCACGGCGCCAGCGACCTGCCACTGGGCACCGCCATAGTTGAAGGCCACATCCGGCGGCGTGATGTCGCCATCGTCATTCGGCGAGGTGAAGATGCTCTCGGCGCAGTCCTGCAGTGTTCCGGCCGGAAGGAATTGGCAGACGTACGGGCCGTAGCCAGGATCGGGGAACAGACCGATCAGCCCCGAACTGTTGGACAGGAGGTGCGCTGGCGTGATCTGCGGGTTGCTCGACCCCCAGTCGACCGCATCGGCAATTGGCGCGTCGATGTCGAGCAGTCCATCGTCTTGGAGGCTCAGCAGAACGCCGGCCACAAGCATCTTGCTTGACGATGCAATGAGTGAGGAACGTTCCGGGCCGAACTCGCCCCAGTACCGCTCGAGGATCACGCCGTCGTCGGCATCGACGATCACGAGGCCCGCACCGTTCAACCCGCGGTCATCGACAAATGCTTGCACGACCGGGTCAACACCCGCGAAGTCGTACGCAATCGGTTCGGGGTCAGGTTCGGGGTCAGGTTCGGGGTCAGGTTCGGGGTCAGGTTCGGGCTCGGTCATGACCGGGTCAGCATCAGCCACGGGTTCGGCGGTGGGCACCTCTGTGGTAGCCACGGACAGCTCGGTGGCTGAGGCGGCGGCCTCATCATCGCTGCCAGCACAGCCCCCAACACCCAATGCAGCGACGATCGAAAGAGACAAGAGTCGATGTGCCTTCACGTCGTCGACCGTACAACGCTGCCACCGGGTCGGCCGATGTCGAGTTCTCATTTCACCGGTGGACCATCCAACGTGTCAGCATCATTGGATGGTCGCTTCTCCCAAACCACCGACGCAGCACACACTCGACATCCTCGCGACATCAGCAAGTCAGTTCACTGCCGACCCAGCCGACACCGAACGAGCCAACCGCGGCCTGGTCGCGACGCACGAGACCGGTTTAATCGAGGAACACGGGCGCACCGTCTGGGACATCAGCCGACACGACTTCGTGCGCGAGTCTGAGGTTGCTCCGAGTTCAGTCCACGCCAGCCTCTGGCACCAAGCCCGGCTCAATGCGGTACACGGCCTGTTCGAAGTTGCCCCCGGCCTGTGGCAGGCGCGTGGCTACGACATCTCCAACATCAGCTTTCTCGCTGGCGATCGCGGCTGGGTGATCATCGACCCGCTGACCAGCGAGGCGTGTGCTCGAGCATGCCTTGACCTCGCCAACGCCGAACTCGGCGAGCGCCCCGTCACCGCAGTGATCTACACCCACAGCCACATCGACCACTTCGGTGGCGTGCGCGGCGTGGTTGACGAGGCCGCGGTCGACGCTGGTGAGGTGCAGATCATTGCCCCTGACCAGTTCATGCGCGAAGCCGTCTTCGAGAACGTCATTGCCGGCCCAGCAATGGGCCGCCGTGCGTCCTACCAGTTCGGCATGACGCTCCCGGCCGGACCGCTACAGCACGTTGACTGCGGTCTCGGCAAGGCCACACCGATGGGCATGGTCGGGCTCATTCCACCAACGATCTCGATCATGGAGACCGGCCAAGAACTGCTCGTCGATGGCATTCGGATCATCTTCCAGCTGACGCCTGAAGCCGAAGCCCCCGCCGAGATGAACTTCTTCTTCCCCGACAAGGGCGAAGCTGGTCCCGATGGCAAGCCGATGGGCTGGCTGTGCATGGCCGAGAACTGCTCGCACAACATGCACAACCTCCTCCCGCTCCGCGGTGCGCAGGCGCGTGACTCGCTCGGTTGGTCGAAGTACATCAACGAGGCACTCGAACTGTTCGGCGCCGACACAGCCCTCATGTTCGCCAGCCACCATTGGCCGCGCTGGGGAACCAACGACGTCGCAGGGTTCCTGCGCCAGCAGCGCGATCTGTACCGCTGGATGCACGATCAGACCATGCGTTTGGCGAACAAGGGTCTCACGCCGACCGAAATTGCTGACGAACTCGCGTTGCCGAGCGCGTTCACCGATCAGATCCACACGCGCGGCTACTACGGCGCACTCGTCCACAACGTCAAGGCCGTGTACCAGCGCTACCTCGGCTGGTACGACGGAAACCCTGCCCGCCTCTGGAACCACCGGCCCACCGAGGCAGGTCGCCGCTATGTGGAACTTGCGGGAGGTCCCGACGCACTGCTCGCACATGCCCAGGCAGCATTCGACCAGGGCGACTACCGCTGGGTGGCCGAAGTGGTGAATCATCTCGTGTTCGCCGACCCAACCAACGGCGCTGGCCGCGAGCTGCAGGCCGACGCATTGGAACAGCTCGGCTATCAGTCCGAGTCAGCCACGTGGCGCAATGCGTACCTGACCGGCGCAATGGAACTCCGTGATGGTCCGCCGCCAGCAGGCCCTGCACCGTCTCGGCCAGGCATGGCGGTGGCGCTGACAATCGACATGATCTTCGATGCCCTCGCGATACGCCTGAAGGCCGAAGAGGTTGCCGGCGAGCGGGTCATCTCCAACTGGCAGTTCACCGACCTTGACGACGGCGCAGGCTCCGGGTCATGGGTGCTGGCGCTCGAGAATCAAGCAATCCACTACGTGCACGGTCGCCACGCTGACAATGCCGCAGTGACGGTGACCCTGACCAAGAGCGACTTCGTTCAGATCACCGGCGGAGCCATGACCTTCATCGACGCTGTCACCGAAGGCAAGGTGCAACTCGACGGTGACCCATCCGTCCTCGTCACGATCTTTGGGAACCTCGACGCCTTCGAAACCGGGTTCCCCATCGTCGAGCCATAACGCGAGACAGGGGTCATCAGCATCTCGCTGACGACCCCTGTCTCGCTGGCGACTCGGGTCTTAGTTGCCACCCTCCTTGAGGACAACGGTCTCGGGGGCGTAATCGTTACCGAAGAGATCTGCGCCGTCGCCGACGAGGGCCCATGCGGCCTTGGTGATCTCCGTGGTGAATGCACCATCGCTCGGAGCGGCGGTGAGAACCGTTGCGCCTTCGAGGTTTGGCGTGCTCTGGCTGATCGTTACGGTGCGGTCCCAGTCAGCGCTGTTCAAGAGGCCGACGCCGTCGGGTGCCGGCCAGATGAGCTTGTTGACTTCGTTCATCATCCACTGCTGATGGCTCTCGCCAAGCGTTGAGCCTGCGTTCGTGACAATCGTGGCGCACTCGGCCAGGTTGTCACGGCAGTAGGCCCACCCTTGCAAGGACGCTGCAACGAATCGGGTGGCCTGATCCTTGTACTCGGCATCGTCGGCGAGGCGACCAGCGTCGGCCCAAACGGCGTCCTGGAGCATGCCAACGCCAGCTTCTTCATAGCTGATGACGTTGAAGTCGTCGGCAGTGAAGAGCTCACCGGTGTCAGGGTTGATGGCCTCGAGGACCATGGCGTACTCGTTGTACGTCATTGCCTCGGCGGCATCGATCTCGCCTTCGAGTAGTGCGATCATGTCGAACTGCTGGCCAACAAGGGTGACATCTCTCGCCGGGTCGAGGCCTTCGGCGCCAATCGCAGCGAACAATTCGTACTCGTTACCATAACCCCAGTTGCCGATCGTTTTGCCAGCAAAGTCGGCCGGCGAGGCGATACCCGAGTCAGCGAAGCTGACCTGCAGTGTGCCGGACCGCGCGAACACCTGCGAGATGTTGACGATGTCAGCGCCTGCCTCACGAGTCTGGAGTGCCTTGGGAACCCACGCAATGGCGAAGTCGACGTTGCCGGTCGCAAGTTCGGCCTGCGGCACGATCTCGACGGCCCCTTCCTTGATTTCAACGTCGAGGCATTGGGCTGCGTAGAAGCCCTTGTCGGCTGCTGCGTAGTAGCCAGCGAACTGTGCCTGGGTGAACCACTGCAGTTGCAAGCTGACCGAACCGGTCGTCTCGCATGCCGCAGCGTCGCTGCCCGAACCTCCCGAATCTGTCGCGTCGTCACTGCCGCAGGCCGCTGCAACAAGCCCCAGCACCGTCGCACCAACGGCAATTGCCTTCAATGATTTCTTCCTGTTGGTCATGGTTTTCTCCCCCGAGGCTTCCCTCAGCTGTTGTCGGATATTCAGATGGATTGATCCGCTGGTTGCTTGCCCCGCTGGACGCGCTCAAGCGCGACCGAAAACATGTAGAACGTCAGACCCAACGCCGAAGCTCCAATCACATAGGCCCAGGTGACGTCTTTACTGCCGTTGAGGCTGCTCCGGACGCCGGTGGCAAGACCGTTCTGGACGCCGCCGAAGTACTCCGCTACGAAAGCCGTGATCACCGCAAGAGGAGCCGAGATCCGCAACGCTGTGAAGAGATAGCCAAGAGCATTTGGCACACGAACTTTCAGCAAGATTGCTGACGGGGACGCCGCATACGAGCGCATCAAGTCGAGGTGTGTTGCTGACACCTGGCGAAGGCCTTTGCTGACATTGACGAAGACCACGAAAAAGACGATGAGTGCCACCATGAGGCGGCGCGGAATCTGGCTTGTCGTGCCGAACAACATGTTGTTGAGCACCGGCACGATCACCACGATCGGGACTGCGTTGAGCGCAACTGCTAGCGGCGTGACGAGTTCCTCAAGCAGCCGGAAACGAACGGTGATCAAGCTCATCAGGACGCCCATGAAAGTGCCGATGAGCAAGCCCACCAAGGCGTTCGTGCCAGTCACCAGCGTCTGGTCGAACACCTCGCTGAACCGCACGGTGAAGGCCGACCAGATCGCGGTCGGCGCCGGCAGCACGAACGGTTGGATGTCAAAGACTCGAACGAGAAGCTCCCAGATTGCGAGGAAGCCAACACCGAAGGCGAGGGGCGGCCAGACCGCTCGGAAGAATCGGCGCATCGCGATGCTCACCGGTCTTCGATCCCCCGAGCGCCGTCTCCCAACTCAGCGCCGCGCAGTGCTTCTCGGACTTCGGTGATCTTCTTGTAGAACGAATCGTTCTCGCGGGTGTCTTCATCACGGTTCTTGCCGAGGCCAACGTCGATCACGTCGGTGATCCGGCCGGGACCCGCCGACATGACCACGACGCGATCGGACAGGTAGACCGCCTCGGGAATCGAGTGCGTGACGAAAACCACCGTGGTGTTGGTGACCTCGCAGATCTGCAGCAGCTCGGCCTGCATGTGTTCGCGAGTCATCTCGTCAAGCGCACCGAACGGTTCGTCCATCAACAACAGGGGCGGGTGTGACGCCAAGGCACGGGCGATGGCGATGCGCTGTTGCTGGCCGCCCGACAGCTGCCACGGCATGTGCGCGCCGCGGTCAGGCAACTTGACCAGGTCGAGCATCTCTTGTGAGCGAGCCGCCCGCTTCGCTTTGTCCCAGCCTTTGAGCTCGAGCGGCAGTTCGATGTTCTTGGCAACGGACCGCCAATCGAATAGGCCTGACTGCTGAAACGCCATGCCGTAGTCCTGGTCAGCACACGCTTGCTTCGCCGACTTGCCATTCACCAAGACGGTGCCCGCCGTTGGCTCAATCAGGTTGGCAATCAGGCGAAGCAAGGTCGACTTCCCGCAGCCCGAAGGCCCGATCAGCGACACGAATTCGCCCGGGTCAACAGTCAAGTCGACGTCGCGCAACGCGTCGACTTGTCCTGAAGTTTCGGCGTTGAACACCATCGAGACGCCCCGAACACTGACTGCCGATTGGTCTGTCACCCTCGCTCCTCCTGCGGACGATTCCGCATTACGTACGTCTCACAACCGACGATCATGGCGAACATCACGAGGCCGAGTGCCGCTGCAGCAAACACTGCGGCGTACACCGACGCCGGCTGTGACGTGACCTTCTGGCTGTAGTCGATCGTTGCATACCCAACGCCGCGCAGCCCACCGAGGGTGATCTCGGTGACGATCACGCCGATCACCGATGCGGTTGCAGCAAGCTTCAGGCCAGGGACCATGTACGGAATCGCTGTCGGGAACCGCAGCTTTCGTAGAGTCGTCCACCACCCTGAGGCATAGCTCGCCATCAACTCCAGTGAGGCTGCTGGTGCAGCTTGCAAACCGCGCAAGGTCGACACCGTGATCGGAAAGAACGACAGGAAGGCTGCAAGCGCTACCGCCGATGTCCATTGAGGCCAATCGAGGCTGCCACGAATCGCCGTGACCTGCGGGGCGAGCGCAATCAGCGGGATGGTCTGCGACAGGACAACGTATGGCAGCAGGCCTCGCTCGACGATTCCGAAGCGCGCCATGAGCACCGCCAGCAGTACACCGATTGCGGTGCCAGCAATCAAACCGGCGACCGACATTTGGAAGGTGTACCAGGAGTACCCAAGCAGCACTTGCCACACCTGCTGGTCGCCCCGGCCAATCGCTGGACGCGTCAACTCCGCGAACATTTCCCAGGTGTGCGGCATTACACGGTCGTTGGTCTTAGGAATGAGCTTCCACCCGAAGATGTCGCCTCCGGCATCGGGCCCCAGAGCCTTGTAGACCTCCCAGCCAACAGCGACAAGCCCCAGCGCGACGACGAACAAGACGGACCGCCGGACGGCACTTCTCGCTCTCCTGGTCACCATGTCGTCACGAACCTTCCCTGGGCGCCACTCACTGCTTGTCGAGCATGAATTGTTCTCGTTCCCGCTCCAAAGGTAGTCGGTGAGCGAGTGGGGCAGTTGAAAGCGGGGCTGCCGCGGTCACACGGACCCGACCTGCGTTCCGCTGCGATCGGTCGCGCCGCTGATCGTCGGATCTCGTCCGACTCGCACCACAACTAAGGTGCGGGTCGCGCTGTACACCACCTTCAATCCTGAAAGGCATTGCATGCTCTTCCCCGTTCGCAAGATCGTGAGTCTGGTCGAAGAAATTCGCTTCGAGCACGGCCCTGTTCCCGCCCTCCCACTACTCAAAGGGGCGATCGCGGCGGTCGTCGGCAACCCATATGTTGGGCAGTACGTCGACGACCTCTCACCGGCTACGGCTGAGCTGCGCGAGCTCGGCGAAGAGTTGGGCGGTCAGCTCATCACCCGCCTCGGAGGCGATCCTTCCAGCATTGAGAGTTACGGCAAGGGAGCCATCGTCGGAGCTGCTGGCGAAATCGAACACGGCGCCATGTGGCACATTCCCGGCGGTGGCGGCATGCGCGCCGCCATTGGCCGAGGTACGTCGATTGTTCCTTCAACGAAGAAGGTTGGCGCGATGGGCGCTCGGCTCGATGTTCCGCTCATGCACCTCGACTGGTCGTACGTCGGTAGCCATTACGACGCCATCGAGATGGGCGTGTCTGATGGCCCCCGGCCCGACGAGATGGTGTTGATCTTGGCCATGGCGACCGGCGGGCGAATCAATGCTCGCCTCGCTGGCGGATTCACGCTCGATGACCAGGGCAAGCCGGGGATGCCAGCATGAGGGTTGCAGTCATCGGGCTCGGGCGAATGGGTTGGCCAATCGCTGGACATCTGGCCAATCCCGAACATGGCCATGAGGTGAAGGTGTTCGATATCGCAGCCGCAGCTTCGGCTGCTTGGGCTGACGAGCATGCCGGTGCGGCCGCTGGGTCGGTTGCCGACGCAGTGGGCGAGGCCGATGTCATTATCTCGTCACTGCCCGCCGACAAACAGATGCAGGTCGTTGTCGAGGAAGCGCTACCCCATATTGCCGCTGGCGCGATCTGGCTCGACCACTCCACCATTTCAGCCGCGGGCGCACGCCGATTCGCCGACGAACTCAGCGAGCGTGGGGCTCACTTCCTGGATGCGCCGGTCTCGGGCGGAGTAGATGGTGCTCGCAACGGTTCGCTCACCGTCATGGTCGGCGGCGATGAAGACACGTTTATCCAAGTCGAACCGACAATGGCTGCGTACGCCGGGCGCGTCACCCACATGGGGCCCTCCGGAGCTGGCCAGATCACGAAGATGACCAACCAGATTTGTGTCGTTGGCGTTGCTCAAGCGCTCGCCGAGGGGCTTGACTTCGCAATCAACGCGGGGCTCGACCCCGACAAGGTCGTGCACGTGATGACCCAGGGCTCATCGACGTCGTGGGAAATGGAGAACCGGGCTGCGCAAATGATTGCCGGCGAATACGACTTCGGTTTCTCGACCACGCTGATGCGCAAAGACGTCGGGCTTGTCCTTGACGAAGCAAGCGCCATGAACGTATCGCTGCCGGTCACTGCACTCGTCGCCCAGTTCCTGGCCGATGTGCACGCCCTGGGCGGAGCCGACTGGGACTGGTGCAGCCTGATGGAACGCCAGCGCCGGCTCTCATCACCGGGCGACGCGCCTCGATCAGACTGATCAATCGTCGAAGTTGAGCATGCTCGATCGGCCTTGGCCTGCACCTGCGACGTCGGGCTGCTTGACCGTTGCCGACGTCGCTGCTTTCCAGAATGCTCGGTAGCTCGGGTATTCAATTGCTTCGGTCACCCAGCCTGATGCGACGAGTTCGGCATGGAGCTTTGGAAGGTTGCGCCACGGGACACCCATATCGACGTGGTGGGCAAGGTGCCAGCCGGTGTTGTACGGCACCATCCACATGCGTGCGGTGAGGCTCTGGCGGACGACGTGCGTCGTGAGGCGACGGTCGGCCGATTGGATCATTCCGCCGTGCTCGGCAATCGATCGTGCCCGGTTCGAGACGCGCCACAGGGTCGACCAGGCCAGAACCCACACCACGTACATGAGTGGCCGCATCACGGCGATCGACGCACCAAGCATCACTGCTTGCACGAGCAGGATCTGTCGAGCTTCGAGGGCACCCTTGCGAACGGCACGAAAGAGGCCGCGGAAGTTCTTGTAGGCGCTGATGCCCGTGGCGTCACGCCGCAGCTTGCGCCGCCACGAATCGAGGGGAGTCGGGTAGCCCGAGTACAGCGAGAGATCAGGTTCTTCGGGGCCCATCTCGTCGCGATGATGGGCAAAGTGTGAGCGGCGGTAGGCGAGCATTGCCTGATAGCTCGGGTATGACAGCAGCCACCGGCCGACGAGATCGTTGGCGCGTCGGTTGGAGAACAACAGGCGGTGGGCTGCTTCGTGGCCGAGGATGTTGAGCCGGGCGTGGCCGCCACCGAGCGACAGGAAGGCCAGGAGGTACGACCACCAGGTGTTGACATAGCCAGCAACGGCGACGGCGCCGACCGTTTGCGCGAGCGCACCGACCACGGTGAACACATTGCCGACGTTGTTGATCTTGCGGAGTTGGTCGCGCAGCGCTCGGGTGGCCATGCCGCGTTCGTTCAACCGGTCGGTCGGCAGGACGTCGGGCAGTTGTGCACCTGATGGAACCAGCGTTGGAGTCATCGTTGACATGTCTTGAATGATACACTTTAAGTTCACCATGAACACAATAAGTAATATTGAGGGTCTTGAGATCGAGCCGTTCTCTGCTCGTTCGGTCATCCTCTCGGCGCTCCTTGGCTTGCACCCTCCGGTGCTCCCAGTCCAAGCACTCATCCGGCTCGCTGAACGTTTCGACGTCCGGCCTGGAACGACCCGGACCTCGTTGTCACGCATGGTTGCCAATGGCGAACTCACCGTGACTGAGGGCGAGTACGCGCTCGCTGGGCGGCTGCTCGAACGGCAGCGCGAACAAGATGAGGGGCGTCGAGCCACCACGCAGGAGTGGAACGGCGATTGGATCACTGCCATTGCCTCAGGGGACCGTCGCACGATGGCCGAGCGTCGCGCCTTTCGTCAGGCAATGATCGGCTCGCGACTTGCCGAACTCCGACCTGACATTTGGCTCCGGCCTGCAAACGTAGGCAACCCGCCGCGCCCAGCCCAGGTGATCGTCACTCGAGGCGCGATCGCAGTCGATGACGCCGCTGACCTGGTCGACCGCCTGTGGCCACTCGCCGCTATCGACGCCCGCTCCCAGCAACTCATCCACATGCTCACTGCTCATCGAGCTGAGGTCGACCGGCAAGACGATCAGCTGCTGCCAACAACGTTCGCCATTTCAGCCGCTGTGGTCCGATTCCTCCGCACCGAGCCGCAACTCCCCGACGACTTGCTTCCGAACGATTGGTCGGCGCGCGAACTGCGTCCTCTGTACGACGACTTCGCGAAGGCCTTCGACCAACAGCTGCGCCGATTCTTCGCCTCTACGTGAAACCCGCTGGCATGGTCCGTCCAACGCTCTGACCACACCGGACATCTGGTCAACTATGAAGATGATCGTCGACGCCCACACGCACCTGCTCCCTGACCGTTTAGCGGCAGCGATCAGGCGATTCTTTGCCGATCGCGGGATGGAAGACTTCTCGTATCCGACGGACCACCGGACAGTGCTCGATCGCCACCACGCCGACGGCATCGACACGATCTGGAACCTGCCGTACGCCCACAAGGCGGGCATGGCGAGCGCGCTCAACGAAGCGATGCTCGAAGCCAGCGCCGCAGTCGCCGACCACCCCGTCACCGTGTTGCCGGGTTGCACCGTTCACCCTGACGATGCGGATCCTGTTGCCGACTTCGACGCGGCGATCGACGCAGGGGCAAAGATTCTGAAGCTGCACTGTTCGGTTGGCGACTACGAGGCCGATGATCCTCGTCTCGCTCCCGTCCTCGCATCGGCCGGCCAACGCCATGTCCCCGTCGTCATTCACGCCGGGCACTCCCCGACCGGCTTCACCATGGAAAACGAGATCGCCCCGATCGGCCGCGCCGCAGCGGCGAACCCGGGTACCAAGATCATCCTTGCCCACTTCGGCCACGAGGCATTTCTGCAGGCGGTCACACTCCTCGACGAACAGCCGAACGTCGTTGCCGACCTGACGCCGGTGACGGGCAGCCCGGTTCCCCTGACCGTCAAGATCGCCGAGCGGCTGGGCGACCGCATCATCTTCGGGAGCGATGCCCCGAACACCAGGATGGCCGCAGGCGAGTTGTTGGCCGGGCTGCGCACGCTCGGAATATCTGATTCAACACTCGACAAGATCCTGTCGACCAACGCCCGGGCGCTCACCGCCTGAGGTCGCGCTGATGTCGAGGCAGCCATTGCAGCAGTCGACCTCGCTGCTTTGAAAGAAAGAACGCTCGCCGTCACCGACCTGGCAGAAATACGCCGTGACGTCCGCAATGAACCTCTCCGCGAAGCACCGGCGCGAACCGTTCGGGTCGCAACTACCGAGGTCCGCATCGGTGAGGTCGGCGTCGCTGCTGGTGAGACGGTCGAGGTCAGTCTCCAAGGCAAGGGCCACGAGTTTGGCGTCGGTCTCCACAGCTGTCCGGGTGCCGAAATGGCCGGGACAACGTCGGGGCAATCCCAGCCGTATTGAGGCGCTCCGTCGCTCCGTCGCTCTGGGTGATGGTCGCAGGGCGTGCATGGCCGCTGTGGCAGAACTATCTTTGGCTTATGGACCTGCTTGAAGAGATCCTCGACGTCCCCACCAGCGAGGGTGAGATGGCCGTAGTGATCAAGCAGCCCATCGACTCGCCGGCCAATGGTGGCAGTTGGCCGACCGTGATGATCATGATCGACGCGCCGGGCATCCGCAAGGCCACACACCAATTCATGGCCAAGCTCGCCTCGACCGGCTACCGGGTGATCACGCCCGATCTCCACCATCGACAAGGGCGCATGGTCCATGTCGAGCCCGAACAGGCCGCTGCTGACCCATCAATCCGTGGGCACGTGCAGGCCTGGATCAAGGCGATGACCGACGAGCAGATCCAGCGCGACATCGACGACGCGTTGGCCGCAACCGGCGCTAACCAGGGCCCACTCGGCACCATCGGCTTCTGTCTCGGTGCACGCGCTGTGGTCCGGGTAATGACGCGTCTGCCCAATCGGTTCGTGTGCGGCGCGGGTTGGCATCCGTCATTCCTCGCCGACGACCAAGCCGACTCGCCACACCTCACACCCGAACAGATCGTCGGCAACCTTTACCTCGGCATCGGCGACGCTGACAAGGTGCAATCAATCGCCATGCATCAGCGCTTCCTCGATGCCACAGCCGAAATGCCTCACGTCAAGGTCGACATCTGGCTGGGCGCAGACCACGGCTTCACCTGGCCGGGCTACGCGACCTACAACGAGGTCGCGTCAAATGGCTGCTGGACAAAAACAATCGCCATGTTCGAACGTCACCTCACCTAAGTACGTACAGAGTTGCGTATGGGGTCAGGCCCCTTTCGCAACTCTGTCCCTCTGGCAACTCCCCAGAGATGCGAAAGGGGCCTGACCCCATACGCAACTATTCGGGGAAGCTGACGAGGATTGCAGCGTTAGCGATCACAACACCATCGGTTGCGCCCTCGACCGGCGGCACGTTGAGCCCGCCAGCAACGGCTCGCACCGCGACGATTCCGTAAGGAACCTCTGCCTTGACGGCGTCGGTGTCGACTGCGCCCGGATCGGCGACCGCGACGATCACCTCGACGTGCATGTCGTCACGCGTCTTGTCTGCTGCCCCGAAGAAGTTCAGGCTGCTGTGACGCAACGCATCAGACACCGCGCGCCGCGCCGCCTTGGTGTAATCGTGACCATGGACGTCGACGCCCATGCCCATTTCGGTGACCCAGCGGACGAGAGCCATCAGGCGTTCGGGTCCACGACGATGCGACCACGAACCTGACCGGCCATGATTGCCTCAGCCTGATCGGGCAGTGCGCTCATGGGGACAACCTCGGTCATTGCGTCGAGCAGGTCAGACGGGAGGTCGGTCAGTAGTCGAGCCCAGGCGGCGTCTCGCGCCTCGACCGGCGCCATCACGGAGTCGATGCCCTGGAGGCGAACGCCGCGCAGAATGAACGGCATCACGGTGGTGGGCAAGTCGACGCCGCCAGCAAGGCCGCAAGCCGTGACCACGCCCTGGTACTTGGTTTGGGCGATGACCTTCGCGAGCATCGTCGAGCCAACAGTGTCGACTGCTCCGGCGAAGTTCTCTGCCTCGAGCGGCTTCGGTGCCTCGCTCATCTCCTTGCGCGAGAGGAAGTTCGTTGCGCCCAGCGCGCGGAGGTAGTCGTGTTGCTCAGGCCGGCCCGTGACTGCGGTGACGTCGTAACCGAGGTGGGTGAGGACCGCGACCGCCACACTGCCGACGCCACCGGCTGCACCGGTGACCACGATCGGGCCGTCGGTCGGCTTCACGCCTCCGTTTTCGAGGCCAAGCACGCACATCATGGCCGTAAGCCCTGCTGTGCCAATCCCCATTGCCTGCATGGCGCTCATGCCGATAGGTCGACGCACGAGCCAGCCAGCTTTGACCTTCTGACGCTGCGAATAGCCGCCCCAGTAGCGCTCGCCGACGGCCCAGCCGGTGAGGATCACTTCGTCACCCGAGGCGAACTTCGGTGATTCAGACGAGATAACCGTTCCGGAGAAATCGATACCCGGCACCATCGGGTACGACCGCAGGATCCTGCCCTTGCCGGTCAGCGCCATGCCGTCCTTGTAGTTGAGCGACGAGTAGTCGATCTGCACGACGACATCGCCGGCGTCGTAATCAGGCAGGTCGGCGTCGGTCAACTGCTCGATCGACGCTGACGCCGACTTCGGGTTGCCCTCTTCGGTTTCGCGGACGACGAGGGCGTTGAACGTGCCGTTGGAGTTATCGGTCATGGACCTGATCGTTGCAGCTCATGAGGTTCCGGATCGAATGCGGCCGGCTCCTCTCGCGAGGCAGTCGGTCAGAAGGCGCTGCCACCTTTGTAGCGACCTTCGGGAATCAGAAGGCCGCGCACGAGGGCGGCCATCGGGTCGTCGGCCTGGGTGAGTCGATCGGCAACTGCCTGCAACGTGTCGCCGAGTGCGGTCCCACCGAAGATCCAGTCGTTCAGCGCGTCGTGATTCGGCGTCGCCGAGCCAGGCTGGGCCGCAATGGCCTCGTGGTAAAAGGTCCGTAAATCATCGGCGAGGTGGCGAACGAGGAGCGGCATGTCGAAGGCCCATTCGATGTCGTCGGCCCCGGCCAAATCGGGCAGGTCCGTGATCGACTCAGCATCGACGATCGAGGCCAGCGCTCGAGCAACGTCGTCGATCTGGTCAGGCCCGGCACCGCTAACACCGAACAACGTCCGGCGGCGCGCCGCACGCGTCTGTGACGACCAGGTCTTCAATCGACCAACTTCGGCCAGAAGCCGACCGGTCAGTGTGTCGTCGATGACGGGTCCCAAGTTCAACGGGCAGGCCCACTGCCCCGGGCCAGCTTCTTCGGGGAGCGGCCCGTCGTAGTCGGCAATCGTTGGCTCAGTGGCCGTGACGAGCAACGCGAACGCGTCGCGCATCACCCGTTTCTGGAAGTCCGGATCTTCAGCCGAACCGAGTGGCCGACCTAGGGCGAACGGTACCCAGAGCGCCCGAGTCGGGCCAACGGCTTCGCTCTGTTCCCGTACCAGGCTGATCGATGTGCATGCCACGCCGGCCCGCTCGATGAAGTTGCTGAGGGCGCCAACTGCGCCCGTGCACAACGGTCAAACAGGAACGAGCAGTGCAACGTCGACACCATCGGCGGCCAGCAGCCGGCCGACCTCGGTGCCGGTGTCTTCGAACAACTGCGGAGCAGGCATCGCGCCCATGAACGAGTAGTGCCACTTGCTGACACCACCGATCTCGCCGACGTCTGCCATCTCACGCAACCGCTCCGCCGGAAACGAGATGTTCGGGTCTTGTTGGAACGCGCTGCGATCGAAGTTGGTGCTCACGTGGCTCAAGACCACGTCGCCCCAATCGGCATCGCTCGGCATGACCCGGTAGTCGAGTGCGCCGAGGGTGAACGGCGCGTCGGATCGCAGATGCAGGCCTGCAGTCGACACGATCGCCACCGTCGACTCAGCCAAGGGCTTGGGCGTGATCCACACCCCCGGCTCGATACGCGGCATCGCATCGGCACGCGCTTGCAGGTGCTCAGCTTCCGCTTCGTGAAGATCGCTCAGTCGCACCATTAGACGAAGAGGATCTCACAACCGGTGCCCGCGAGGAGCAGATCGACGGTCGCCCGATCGGCATCGGCGAGTGCCGAATACTGCTCGCTTAGCCACACCAAACATTTTCCCTGATACCCAAACGGGCTCTGGGAGTATGTCTGGCCATCGATCGTGCACACCATCTCGTCGGCGCCCGATCGCAGCGCTGCAGCATTGGCGACCATGAACGGGGCATAGGTCCGACCGGCTTCTCTAAGCAGGCGGCGCACAGTGGGTGCCAACGCGTCGGTTGCATCCCAACCACCTTGCTCGTCGGCAACAGGCCACGACGACAAGTCGTCAACGCGCTCAATCCAGTTCACTGCTCGGGGTGCCCGGGCCGTCGCCAAGGCCGCCGACGTCGGATCCCACCACAACATCGGCTTGAGTTGGCCGTACAGCGCCATGTCAGATCGCGCCGGTCGCACGCCGAGCATGAACGGTTGGTGCGCCAAATGTTCCTGCAAAATCTCGAGGAGCCGCTCGAACGAACCTTCAAGGACGGGCTGGTTCTGATCGGTCGATCCAACGAGTGCTCGACGGCCGACCTGGCGCTCGATAATGAAGTCGTGCGCTTTGGCAAGCTGCTCGTCAGGAGCCTGCAGGTTCTGATCGAGCGGCAGCAGCAGGCCCGCTTTTTCGATGTCTGCGTTGTAGGTCCACCGGTAGTGGTACATCGCCTTGGTCACCCATTCGTCGGCGAAGTCCTCAAGCAGGAAGTCGATGAACGCAAGGGCGCCGTCCGTCGGCACGAGACTGCGCTGCGCGTGATCGGCCTCGAGCCGGGCGATCTGCGGCGACGAGTCGACGAGCGTCTCAGAGTACGCGCCGTCGTCGCCCGCAAAGATCAGTACCGGGATGATCGGCACCGACCCAGGCGGAAATGTGTCGAGTGCTGAGCCCTTCAGTACCCATCGGAACGGGATGTGCCGGTAACGCAGCACTGCGCGCATCTTGAGGCTGTACGGCGAGCTATACGCCCCGCGAATAACGATCGGCTGCTCCGACGAGGTCGTCGTGCCTGCCAGCAACGGATGCTGCGGACTCACGAGTCGATCGATGCTTCGAGTTCGTTGAGACGGGCGCGAACGATCATCGTGTACGTGTCGGCAATGGCGGCTTCGCGGTGGTCCTTTTGAGCTTCGAGGCGGACCGGGTCCATGACGACGGCCATGAACGCTGCCTTGCTCGGGAACTCGTTGAAACGGACCTGATGCCATGCCCGACCGTCGCCGATGATCGTGTCTTCGACGGCGAACCAGCCACTGATCCGAACACCGTGACCGAGCGCAACCTTGGCCGCCGCGGTCTGATACTGCTCCATCTGATTGGGTGTCCTTTCGGCCGCCGCTGTTCCTTGAGCAGTGTCATGAAAGCGCAGGACATGGACCACCACGACCGGGCCGTCATCGGCGGTCGGCGGGTGGGGCACGTCAGCCCAGTCGGCCTGCTCGAACCCTTCCGGGGGCGTCGGCATCTCCATGGGTTGCGAGCCGATGACGATCGTCGACTCCATCCCAGCGTCCTTGTGGTGATGCGACTTCTGGAAACTCGGGAGCGACTGCATATCAATGAACGCCTTGCGCGTCGGGTACTTCACGACGCCGACGCGATCCCACGTAGTTTCATCACCCAGCAGTTGCTGATCGACGTCACCGAAGAACACCGGTGCAGCACCGACGGCGGCGAGCGAGTCGAGCGGCGAGTAAGCATCGTCGGCATCACGCCCACTGATTGCTGACTCGCGGCCATCGGCGTAGTCGGCGACCTCGCGATATTTCATGAGGTTAACCATCCACACCGGGCCGTCATCTTCGGGCGGCATCATCGCCATCGACATTGCGTATTCCGTGTTCGGTGTTCCGTAGCGAACCGTGTTACTCATGAGGTACTCGCCTTTTCGCCGGTGTCGGCAAGTTCGGTGGGTGCTGTAGTTGAAGGAGATATCTGCGCAACGAGAAGTTGCATCATTTCGCGAGCCACCATCGGCCCGGCGTTCTGGTTCTGGCCGGTGACGATGTTGCCGTCAACGACCCAGTGATTGGCAAGCGGGTCGCGCCGCCTCGTCTGGCTCTCGAAAGCAGCGCCAACACCGCGCAGTTCGCGCTCCGGATGGTGCGGTGTCGATTGGATGCCGAGTTCCTTTACCTGCTTGTCGGTGACTGCAGAGATCTTGCGGCCGTCGACGAGCGGGCTGCCATCGGCCGCCTTCGCGTTGAGGAGGCCGAGCGGCCCATGGCACACGCCGCCCATCACCAATCCGGCGGCGTTGGCCTCAGTCATCTTGTCGCCCAGCGCGGCGGAGAAGCCAAAGTCGAAGGCGGCACCCCAGCCCCCGGCGAGGAACACGATGTCGTAGTCATCCATCTCGAGATCAGCGATGGCGAGCGATGTGGTGACCTTTACCTTGAAGTCGTCGTCAGCGAGGAAGCGGTCGTCGTCGGCACATCGGATGACCGGCTTGATCGACTGCGGGTCGACCGGAACCACGCCACCAAGCGGGCTCGCCACATCGACCGCCATTCCGGCATCAAGGAAGGCGTAGTAGGGGACGGTCATCTCGCTGGCGAACACGCCGGTCGGCTTGCCGATGTCCATCACTGCAGTGTTTGTCGCAACGATCAATGCCCGCTTGCCGGCGAGGTCGAAGGTGGTGGCGTCGGGATCTTCTGGGTGCATGCCAGCGCGCTGCAGGACCTTGCGGAGTAGACGGGCGGGTGGGGGTGCTTTCTTCATGGGGGCTCCAGCGGTGGGTTGGCGTGACGCATACGGCCACGGGTTGTTGCGCTCAGGCACAGCCCGGGCGCGCTCGGTTTGCAATGCGGTTCGCATATGCGCGAACACGTCGGATACTGATTCGTCGTTCCAACGATTGGCTATTTCGATCGGGTCAGCGTCAAGGTTGTACAGCTCCCACTGGTCGGGGAGCGCAACCGTTCGATACTCATTGCCACCCGGGCCCGACGCAGCAAGATGACAGATGCCAGGTTCGGTCCAGGTGTCTGGGTCGTCGAACGTGCGAACGAGCTTCCACAGGTTGCCAGCGCCATCGACATTGGTGGGAACGCGCAGTACGAGCCCCTCGAAGTTGGATGCAACATGTGCAGGTACCTGGATGCGCAACGGCGCCGGAGGCTTGGCGGACCGGCCAAGCCGGCGGGCGAGACCAGATGCTCCCGAATCACCTTCGAGCATGTTGTCGCGGGTCATGAGGTAGACCGGCCGATCGGGGTCGGCGGTGTCAGGTGCGTCGACCACCGGCATCAAATTTCGGCCTGGTAGCGAATGGATTTCGCTGAAATCAGACTGCAGCACGTTGGCAGCGATCGACTCATCGATACCGGCCGCGGCAAGGAGGGTCGGAACGAGGTCGACATGCGAGGTCGGCTCGCCTTCGATCGAAATACCGGTCGTCGGGTTTGCACCAACGCGAGCGATCGAGAAGGGCACGCGGGTTGCCTCGTCGTACAGGGTGAACCACTTTTGGTGCAAGCCGCCGTGGGCGCCGAGAAGGTCGCCGTGGTCGGAGGTGCGCACGATGACGCTGTCGTTGCCACCCTGATCGACCGAGGCGGTGACCGCACGACGAACCTGATCGATCGGGCCGTCGACCTCGGCATGCAGCCGGTAGTACAAGTCGCGATATTCCTGCGCCTTCTTCGAATAGGTCGCTGCGACTGCCGGAATCGGCCCGTAGCCCGACGGGTACGTCTCACGGTACGCGATCTGGGCCGCTGGCTTGCTTGCAAGATCCTCGTTGGCGGTCGGCGCTTCCGGCACATGCGGTGGGTCAAGCGGGCCAGCATCGAGCGGGTTACCGCGTCGCGCCCATGCAGGGAAGAGCACGATGTCGTGCGGGTTGACGAAGCTCGCCACCAGCAAGAACGGACGTTGTGCATCGGCGTCACCGGCGGCACGTCTGGCGTAGCGATTTTCGAGCCAGTTGACGACCCGTTCGGCGATCAGGGGGTCGCGTCGAAACCCGCTGTCGGCGAGGTCACCGCCGTGCGGTTCGGGGCCGATCCAACCGTCGAAACCAAACGCGTTGAGTGGATTCGCGGCGCGGTACTGCTCGACAGCCGCTGCATCAACATTGCCCTCGCCGTCGTTGGTCTCGACCCGGCTGCCATCGTTCGCCCCGCCAACATGGTGGAGGTCGGCGTGGCTGATGTGCCACTTGCCGTCGTAGTGCGTGTCGTAGCCCGCAGCACGGAACCAGTTGCCGAGCGTCGGCACTTCGCCCTCGGGCAACCAGCGGAGCCGAGAGTCGTTAGCCATCTTGCCGAGCCCGTCGGTCTGCGTGACACCGTGGACATCGGGGTACTGGCCGGTGAAGATCGTTGGACGACTGGGCACGCAGGCCAACGATCCGGTGTAGTGCCTGTTGAAGTTCACAGCATTGTCGTCAAACCACCTCCGACCGCTGAGGGCAGAGCGCCGCCAGGCAAGGACATCGTCCGCCTCGTAGGGCGGGATGGCCCGCTCTTCGTCGGTCATGATGATGATCACGTCGGGACGCGTCATGCGTGCTGCTCCTGCAGCTGTCCAGGCTGTCCAGGTGATGTAGCAAAATGGGTCGCGAGGCCGGCAAGCATCTCGTCGGATGCCTGACCGAGCTTGCGGCCAACGGCCTTGGCAATGCCCTGCTGCGGCGGCCGGGGCCCGGCATCGATCTCGGTGGTCAGCGTGGCAGTGGTGGCATCACCGTCTGGTTCGATTGACCATGCGTTCGTGACCGACCGGATGATCGGTGGCAGGCCCGTGATGGCGTATCGCAGCGCCACGCCGGGCTCCCAGTGCTCGACGGTTTCAACGACCGTGGTCCGACCCGTCTGGATGCGCCGGACCATGCCAACACCTTCTGTTTGGTCCGACATCAGGCATGAGTGGTCGACATTCGGCGCCCACTGGCCGATTGCGGCAAAGTCGGCGAGTACCGCCCACACCGCATCAACCGATGCGGGAATCGTCGTTGACTTCGTCACTGTCGCCATGGCGACCTCCCTACTGGTGTCGTGCGCTGCTGCGTCACGGGTTGCTGCGTCACGGGTTGCTGCGGCACGGTCATCGAGCCACTCGGGTGCGTGCTGCAGGCATCCAGTTAGCTCCGCCCGTGGCATTGATCCGCTCGACGAACCGGTCGCCGACCGGTTCGATCAGATCGACGAATCGCAGAGTGGCCTCGGCGCCGAGCGCACGCCATGCAGGCAGCGACAGGGCGTCGAGTCGCGCTTCAAGCGTCGCCTTGTGGGCCACCCCCGCAGCGTTCACCGTGCCGTCAGTAACAAGGCCTCGCGCCTCGAGTTCGGCGTATCCAGCGGCGAGCGCTGCATCGTCGGCACCGCGGCTGCGTGGCAACCAGTCGCCGTCGTAGTTGCGGGCCGCCCCGTCAAGAATTCCAGCGGCGACGTCGCCCATATCGTCGACCAGTTGGATCGCCCAGTGCGTGTCGCCACGCCACTCGCGGATGCAGTTCACGGCAAGCCATGCCGACAACAGTTGGTCGTCTGGGCGAGCGCGTTCGCGCAGCGTCCCTGCAAGCGCCCGACCCGAGATCGTGATCGCGTCTGCAGCCGCCCACAGGACAGAAGCCATTGCTGCAAGTTCGTCGCAGATCTCCGGGGCGTGCGCTCGAAGCCCGGCAACGACACCTGCGTCGCGGGCGTCGGCGACCTGTTCGAACGTCGTTGCGGCCCGGGCGTTGTCAAGTGACATCGCGATGAACGCTGGGCTGATCGAATAGAACGCTGCAATCACCGCTTGGTTGCCGGCCGGGGCAAGTGATGCCCCCCGACTTGCGACGTAGTAACTCCATGCATCAGGCCCGAGTGCGGTGTAGTTCTCGATGGCAGTTGGGTCCCAATAGATCCAGCCGATCAGCCGGTGCGACGCAAATGCGGAGCGCGCCGATAGCTCGCTCCATGCCCCGCCATCAGGTTCTGGCTGAGCTGGATCGGTCATCGTCTCAGCCCCCGCTGACGGCGTCGATGAGGATCTGGGCGATCTGCGGCGCGCCGTCTTCCTGGAAGAAGTGGTGCGCGTTCGTGACCGTGGTGTGCCGCTGGCCCTGTGCGCCAGGCACGAGCTTCCGGAACGGCTTGTCGCCGCCGGTGGTGACCGGATCGTCATCGCTGAAGCAGCAGATGAATGGCTTCTCCCACTGCTTCAGTACTTCCCAGGCGGCGAGGTTGTCGGGCGCCGCCGGGTCGTCAGTCGATGTGGGAACGAGCGACGGGAAGATGCGCGCGCCCTCCTTGAAGGTCTCGTCGGGGAACGGTGCGTCGTAGGCAGCCACTTCGCCCTCGGTCAATTCGCTGTTGGTTGCACCCTGCAGGATCTGGCCGATTGGGAAAACGGGCGATTCCTGGCTGAACTTCTGCCACGCCATGAACGCATCACTCGGCGCGCCTTCACCAGTCGGCAGGCCGGTGTTGCCGATCACGACGCTGGCGAACCGATCAGGGTTTGCTGCAACGAGGCGAAGGCCGACAAGGCCGCCCCAGTCCTGACCAAAGAACGTCGCGTTCTGCAGGTCAAGATGATCAATGATCGCTTCCTGCATCCAAGCCACGTGCCGGGCGTAGGTGTAATCGCTCTTCTCACTCGGCTTGTCGCTCTTGCCAAATCCGACGAGATCGGGCGCGATCACGCGCATCCCCGCACCGGTCAGCAGCGGGATGATCTTGCGGTAGAGGTAACTCCATGACGGCTCGCCATGCATCGCCAGGACAACCGGCCCGTCAGCCGGGCCCTCGTCGAGATAGTGGACGCGGAGGGTGCCGCCGTCCTGGTCGTCGATCTCGACGTAGTTCGGTGCGAAGGCGTAGCCCGCGAGATCAGCGAAACGCTCGTCGGGTGTGCGGAGTGATTTCATGTTGGCTTCTTTCGTTCAACGGGGATTAATGGTGACGTTCAACGGGGATTGATGGTGACGGTGTGGAGGTCGTCACCAACTTCGATGGTGCCTGCGAAGTGCGCTACTCCGAGTGCCCGCCAGTCGTCGGCGCTGCCGCTCACGGGCATCGGCGGGACGTAGTGCGTGTATATCAACGTGTCGATCTCGGCCTTGGCTGCGGTCTGCGCTGCCTCTTCGGGCGACGAGTGGTAGTCGAGCGTGTCCTGTATCCGTTGCAATGGCACGTTCGCAAGGATGTCCTTGCGGATCACGGTGTGGACCAGCGCGTTCGCGCCTTCGCATAGCGCATCGAGGCCGGCACACGGCACGGTGTCGCCGGCTGCGACGACACTTGCGACTCCTGCATCAGAACGGTGATCGAAACGGAAGCCGACGCTCGGCTCGACCGGTTTGTGATCGGTTTGCCCGCAGGTAATCCGAACGTTGCCGGGCAGGTCAACGACACCCTCGGTCACTTCGATCACGGTCACTGGTGGCCGATGATCGAGATCTGGGTGGTGGGCGAGGCGGTATTCGATGTCCGGGTCGAGTGACGCCAGGATGTGATCGACAACCTGCTGGGTGCCGACCGGGCCAACGATCGTCAGCGGTGTCTCCTCGAACGTCATCACCCAGCGCGTCGTGATCACGTCGTTGAGGTCGGTGATGTGGTCACTGTGCAGATGGGTGATCAGGACCGCTGAAAGGTTCGGTGCCCCGAGCCCACACGCGGCGAGACGCATCAGCACGCCTCGACCAGCATCAACCAGGTAGTGCTCTGCGTCGGCACCCTCGCCGGCCGAGATCAGCGTGGCCGGGCCAGCGCGATCAGGTGCAGGCATCGGCGAACCGGTACCCAGCAGCGTGACGGTCAAACTCATCGGGAACTCCATCCCGGTAATGACATCGTTGCGAGGAAATCGTTGCGGGAGAACGAGCCGGGAGGGCACAGAGTTGCGAAAGGGGCCTGACCCCATACGCAACTCATTGGCGGCTCATTTCACTTGCGGCGTTCGCTCGCTCGGCCTCGACAGCATCGCGCGACAGCAGCTGAACGACGACCTCGTGCAGCGTGCCTTCAAAGGGGAACGGTCCGGTGTAACGCTGCGATACAGCAGAGCCGTAGTCGTAGCCGACGCTCGGACCGACTGACGACATCATTGTCATGAACAGCGGCAGCTTGGCCGGCTCGGTTGCCACGCCGTCGACGCTCAGCGAGATCGTGCCCGTCTTGGCGCCGGTACGGCGCACGTGGACGCCGAGGGCACTCGAGCCGACTGGCACGTCGATGTCGGACTCGACGATCAAATGGTCGTCGAATGCGTTGTAGTCAACGACCAGCTTGTTGTTCTGCACGAAGATCGAGGCGCCCGAATTCTCGGTACCGGTTGCGTACAGCACACCCTGTTCGCCGGCGGCTCGCGTCACTCGCGCCGTAAGGTCGAACGACGTGCCACCGAGTGAGACCGAGGCCTGTCCAGGCATCGGTGACATCGGCGGACGATAGACGTACCGCTTGTCGACCGGATGCGGCGAGTGGTCGCGGAACCTGCTGCCGAACAGTTCGATCGTGCGATCGTCAAGCGGAAGCACACCGTGTTTGTCGGCTTCCTGCCACCACAGATCGATCAACTCGGCGAGCTTCTCCGGTTCTTCGCCAGCCAGGTCGGTGCACTCGGACCAGTCGTTGCTCAAGTGGTAGAGCTCCCAGGTTTCCGTGTCGTAGTCGGCACCCTTGTCGTGCTTACAGACGGCTTTCCACAGCGACTCCTGGTCGCCAGCAACGAGTGCTCGGCTGCCGGCCATTTCGAAGTACTGGACGGTGTTCGCGGTCGGAGCCGACGCATCGGCCAACGCATTGGTGAACGAACGACCGGTGACGGGCAGTTGTTCGAGCCCGTTGTACACCTCGGGTGCTGTGGCGCCGACCATCTCGTAAATCGTCGGAACGATGTCGGACACGTTGACGAATTGATCGCGTAACACACCAGGGTCGGTGACGCCTGGGGCGCTGACGATCATTGGCACGTGCACACCACCTTCGTGCGTGTTCTGCTTGTACCACTTGAACGGGGAGTTGCCGGCCTGCGCCCAGCCCCACGGGTAGTTGGTGTGACTGTGCGGGCCACCGATGTCGTCGATCTGATCCATCACCTGATCGGCTGTTTCAAAGATGCCGTTGAAGAACTTCATCTCGTGCATGACGCCGAACGGGCCACCCTCCTGCGAGGCACCGTTGTCGGCAAGCACCACGACAATCGTGTTCTCGAGCTCGCCCATGTCACGCAGACCGTCGATGAGGCGGCCAATCTGGTCGTCGGTGTGGTCGAGGAATGCGGCAAACGCTTCCTGCAGACGGCAGTTGAAGCGCTGCTGGTTCTCGGACAGGTCGTCCCACGCATCGACGCCCGGGTTGCGCGGCGCAAGCTCGGTTTCCGGAGGGATCACACCGAGTTCGAGCTGCCGAGCAAACCAGCGCTCGCGGATGACATCCCAACCTTCGTCGTACTTCCCGCGGTACTTGTCCATATAGGCCTGCGGTGCCTGATGCGGCGCGTGCGTGGCGCCGAATGGCACATACGCGAAGAACGGGCGGTCGGGTCGCACGCCCTTGCTGTCGCTGACCATCTTCATCAGCTGGTCGATCATGTCTTCGCTGACGTGATAACCGTCTTCAGCCGACTTCGGCTGGTCGATCATGTGGTTGTCGCACACCAGCGACGGGTGGAACTGATCGGTCTCACCTTCGAGAAAGCCGTAGAAGCGGTCGAAGCCCCGAGCCAATGGCCATTGCTCGAACGGGCCGGCTGCTGAGCACTGCTCCATCGGTGCAAGGTGCCACTTGCCCACGCAGAAGGTGGCGTAGCCCTCGTCACGGAGGACTTCGGCAACAGTTGCTGCGTGGTTGCTGATGTGGCCGAGTTGGCTGGGAAAGCCGGTACGGAAGTTCGACACGGAACGCATCCCGACGGCGTGCTGCGCACGACCGGTCAGCAGCGACGCGCGAGTCGGCGAGCACAATGGCGTGACGTGGAAGTTGGTGAACTGTGCGCCACCCGCAGCGAGCGCGTCGACGTTCGGTGTATCGATATCGGAGCCGTAGCAACCGAACTGCGCGAAGCCGGTGTCGTCGAGCAGGACGACCACGACGTTCGGTGCGCCATTGCCGGGGTGCGGCGGCTCATCAAACCATGCCTCGGAATCAGCGAGGGTCTTGCCGATCTTTCCTTCAAAACGTGAAGCTCGCGTCATGGCCCGGTCTCCTTGTTGATTTCATGGTCACTATCGGGCTGCAGGCCGGGCCATCTGTCAAGAATTGCAGTGAGTGAACAATTCCACAATCGTGAGATCTGCCGGTCCGAACGGCCGTGTGCCGCCTGCAGGACCTCGTAGGCCTCGGGCGAAGTCATGGCATCGATCACAGCAAGTAGGTTGGCCGCTTCGGCAGGCGACAGTTGTGCCGCCTCAGATGCGAAGTGCGCACGCGCCTGGTCGGACAGCTGCGATCGACTCCGACCGACCCCTTCGGCCATCGGTTGATAGTCGAGCGCACGCTGTCGTGCGATCTGCATCATCGGCCCAGCGACGGTCAGTAGATCGAGCCGGGCACGCACGTGCTTCGCAACTCGTTCCGCACGCGGCGCAGCAGAATCAACCACCGGGTCGAAGAGGTGGGCGTAGCGCTCTCGAAACACGTCGAACGCCTGACGTTGCATGTCGTCGAGACCATCGAAGTTGCGGAAGATCGAAGACACCGAAACACCGGCCTGCTCGGCCACGTCTTCGGCGATCGGAGGCACTTTGCCATTGCGCACGAGCGTAAAAACGGCGTCGATGACAGCGACACGGCTGCGCTCGCGGCGCGCCCGTCGACCATCTATTGGCGGCTCCGGCAAGGTGACCATTCAGTCATGGTAGACCGCACAACAGATGTATTGCGAGTCAAACTTTCACAACCTGGCTCAGTTGCCGACCAACTGCACGATCTGGACACCGTCAGTCAGCGGCTGATTCGGTAGAGCACGTGCCGCTCGAGGCGGTGACCGGGCTCGAGCGTCGGGTGGTCAAAGTCGTCGGCCGGGTCATGCGTCATCCCGATCCGCTCCATGACCCTCCACGACCGCTCGTTCACGGTCGCGGTAAAGGACACAATCTCGTCGACGCCGAGTCGTTCGAACCCGTCGGCGAGCACAACTCGTGCGCCTTCGGTGGCATACCCGTTTCCCCAAAACTCCTTGGCGAAGCGCCAGCCGATCTCGATTGCCGGCGTGAAGTGCGCTTCGAGGGTCGCTTGCCACAACCCGATGTAGCCGGCGAACAAAGACGACTCGGTTACCTCCACCGCCCAGAGGCCGAGGCCCTGCTTTTCAAACGCCGCTTCGGCCCGATCGACGACTGCATTGCTCTGCTCGAGGGTGAGGGTCGAGGGAAAGTGCTCCATCACCACCGGATCCGCGTTGAGTGCAGCGAACGCGGCGCGGTCGGCGTCGGTCCATCGATGGAGTCGCAACCGGTCGGTCCTCAATTCACGTGGAGTCACGTATCGATTCTCTCAGGCCCACCAGACGTTTGATCTACCAGTTGTGGCCGCGGCGCTCCCGGCAGGTCAGATCGTCAATGAGATTGATCGACGCAGCGCCTGCGACGAGCAGCGTCATGACGCCGTCGTCTTCGCTGAGGTACGGGCCGAACGCGTCGACGCAGAGTTGGCGAATTGCATCGAGCACCGACGGATCCGGCGCCACGAGTGTCTCAGTGGTCACGCCATCAGTCTCGCTGAGCACGACCAGTCACACTGTGCCTGGCACAGTGTGACCGTGACATCTGAATCTGTTCGACCGGCCGGCCCACTCGATGGAGTGCGCGTGGTCGACCTCACCAGCGTGGTCATGGGCCCGCTTGCCACACGCATGCTTGGTGACATGGGTGCCGACGTGATCCGTGTCGAGACGCCAGACGGCGACATCATTCGACACTACGAGCCGGCCCGCAGCGCCATGATGAGCGCGTTCAGCCTCAACCTCAATCGCAACAAGCGCAGCGTCGTGCTCGACCTCAAATCCGACAGCGGCGCGGCAGCACTGCGTGACCTCGTTGCCACAGCTGACGTGTTCGTCACGACCATGCGACGGTCAGCGTTGAATCGACTCGGGATCGATGACGCATCGATCCGGGCAATCAAGCCGAACATCATCACCTGCGTCGCCAACGGCTGGGGCAGCAACGGCCCGAACGCCGACAAAGCGGCCTACGACGATGTGATCCAAGCAGCGTCCGGTGTTGTCGACCTCTTCACGTACTCGGGCGGCGCGCCACAGTTGGTGCCATCGATCATCGCCGACAAGGTCAGCGGCCTGCACATTGTCCCAGCAATCACCGCCGCGCTGTACCGGCGTGCAATGACGGGCGAGGGTGATTCGATCGAGGTTCCAATGGCCGAGGTCATGGCATCCTTCAACCTGGTCGAACACCTTGGTGGCTCGACTTTCGAACCACCGGTTGGCGAGTTCAGCTATCCACGAATCACCACACCGAATCGGCGCCCCCGCCAAACCGCCGACGGCTGGGTTGTCCTGCTCCCCTATACCGACGCCAACTGGCGTGACTTCTTCGGCTTCGTCGGCCGATCCGAGCTCGCCACCGATCCGCGATTCGCCGAGCAGCGTTCGCGCATCGCCAACTCCGGTGAGCTCTACGGCATGCTCGACGAGATGGTCGCTGACCTGCCAACGGCCGCGCTGCTCGACTTCTGCGACAGCCGGTCGATACCGGCATCAGCGGTCCTCGACTTGGAACACATCGCCGACGATCCGCACTTCAAGGCCATCGACCTCTTGCACGACGACGAGCACCCGACCGAAGGTGCCTACCGCTACACCCGCGATCCAATCCGATTCGCGAGTCGCGGCGACGACCACGAGACCGTGCGACTGCATGCGCCGGGCCTCGGTGAACACACCGACAAGGTGATGGCTGAGCTTGGCTGGACCAGCGATCAGATCGCCACGTTGCATCCCTGACGGCCGGGCTGCCGCGATACCGGGCTGCTGAGATACCGAGATCAGAAAGGTCGTCGGGCCGGGCACCAGCGTTGGGGCTCAGCAGCGCAGTGCGACTAGACCCTTGCGGATGGAGAATCTGAACGGTAAGACAGCAGTGATCACCGGTGGTGCAAGTGGCATCGGTCTGGCGATGGCCCACCGGTTCGGCGCTGCGGGCATGAACCTCGTGATCGGCGACATCGAAGTTCCCGCGATGGAATCAGCGGTGACCGAACTGACCGCTTCCGGCTACCAGGTCGTCAGCCTGCAGGTCGACGTTCGCGACATCGAGCAGCAGCGCGAACTCGAACGAATCGCCATCGAAGCTTTCGGCAACATCCACGTGCTGTGCAACAACGCCGGTGTGGGCGCAGGCGGCCCGGTCGCCGACCCCGACAACCTTGAGGTCTGGCGCTGGACCATCGACATCGATCTGTGGGGCGTTATCTACGGCTGCAAGGTCTTCCTTCCTGCGATGATCGCGCACGGCGAGCCGTGTCACGTGGTGAACACCGCCTCGATGGCTGGCCACGGATCGGCCCCGTTCATGGGGGCGTACAGCGTTGCCAAGTACGGCGTCGTCGCCCTGTCCGAGACGTTGACCAAGGAGATGCAGATTGCCGGGAACGACGTTGGGGTGTCGGTACTTTGCCCCGCCTTCGTGGCAACCGGCATCGCCAAGAGCGACCGCAACATGCCCGACGATCTGCGATCCGAACCGGCCAGCACCCCAGTATCCGGGGGGATGCAGTCAATGATCGAATCGTTGGTCGCAAACGGCATTGCGACCAACGTCGTCGCTGACGCAGTCCACGATGCCGTCATCGAGAACAAGTTCTGGATCCTCACCCACGACGAAACCAAGCCGGGCGTGCTCGAGCGGGCCCAGCAGATCGTTGATGGCCTCAACCCTGGCCTCGGCGGGTTGCTCTAGCGCAACTCTGTCGACGACAAGAATCTCGGGACGCATTGCGGCGGAATGCGCTGCGTCATGTCCCAAGATTAGCTGCGACGCGAATAATGAACATTCAGTGCCTGCCTGGAACGCGCTCCGGACAGCCTGCGATGGCGCCAGTGGTGGCGAAACCGGCGCAACGTGTGCCCACCCGAACGCCCGGTGTGGATCTGGGCGTGGGCATCGCATTGACCGTCTTGCCGTCGGGAAGCTCCCGACATCGAGCCGTTTGCTCGTGATCACCTCCAAGAAGTCGAAGTCGTTGGCTTCGGGACCCAGGACAGCCTCGGCCAGGCTGAAGACTTTGTCGATGACTTTGGCACTCAGTTGTTCACCATGCTCTTGGACGAGTCATTCCAGTCGTTGCAGGCGCTTGGCATCACCTCGCAACCGAGCGCGATTCTCTTCGCCGCTGATGGCACGCCAATCACCGGCTGGCTCGGTGCATTCCCCGAAAACGAAGCACCTGAACTGGCCGCGAACAGCCAAGCCGGCTGATCTCACCAGCACGGCGTCGTGTCGTTCAAACTCGGCCACCGTCACCGTCACCGTCAGCAGCCGTCACCGCCACCGTCACCAGCCGTCAGCCGTCAGCCGTCAGCCATCAGCCGTCAGCCGACTTCGAACTGACGCCAGGTAGCTAGCCGAACGCCCAGGGAATGATCGCGGCAGAAATCAAGACGGTCGACAACGTCAGCGGAGCACCGACTCTTGTGAAGTCGGTGAATCGATACCCGCCAAGACTGAAGACCATCAGATTCGTCTGATACCCAACCGGAGAAAGGAACGAGCAGGAGGCGCCAATCAGGACAGCGATGGTCAGCATCCTCGGTTCGGCACCAACATCGGCTGCGATCGAAAGCGCTATCGGGACCATCAGAGCGGCAGCAGCGGTATTGGTGAGTAGTTCCGTCAACGTGATCGTTGCCAACATCACCAGGACCACATATCCCACATCACCGAGTCCGAGGCCATCGGCGCGTTCCACGACACCAGCGATCTCTTTCGCGAGGCCACTGGCGGAAACGGCTGACCCAAGGCTGATTGCTGCTGCCATTGTTGCTACAACGTTCACGTTGATCGATCGCCACGCCTGGCTGACCGAGATTGCCCTGCCTGCCACCACCACGATCGCCGATGCCAGCGCCGCCTCAAACAGATCCAGCACGCCACTGACTGCCACGACCACCAGCCCAGCCGTTGCCAAAACAACGAGCGTCGACCGATTGCGACGAGCAGGAGGCTGCTCGTCATGGGCCGCTACGAGCGAGAAATCGGCGTGCCCGCGCCAGCGCGACGCGAACGAGTCATTGGCAAGCACCAACAGCACATCGCCAGCCCTCAGCGTCACCTGCCCGAGTTGGCCGCCCACGTCGCCGTCCGCCCGGTGAATCGCCATCACTGCAGCGCTATAGCGCGCTCGAAAGCCAACCGACTTCAGCGATCCACCGACCAGCGCCGACCCCGGTGAGACAACCGCTTCGAAGACTCGGGCATCGGGACCATGGGCACTCGTGACGTGCTGCTCCTCAAGCATGGTGAGGCCTTCGATGTCATGCAGGTCGATCATTCTCGCGACGTCGCCGACGAAGCAACAGACATCACCTACTTCCAAGCGCGTGTGCGGCGACGCGGCGAGTGACGTCGCTGACTGTCGATTGCGACCAGGCCGCTCGACAAGGGCCAAGAATGCGCCGTCAAGATTTCTGAGCCCTGACTCAGCGATCGTCCGGCCGACGAGGGGGCCATCGGCGGTGACGCGGGCGGCGAGCTGAAACTCCCTGCCCCGACGCCCAACATCAGTCGACACTGCGGTGCGGTCAGGGAGGAGGCGCACCCCGATCGTTGACAACACAACAACACCAACCACCGCGACAGGAAGCCCCACCACAGTGATCTCGAGTACTCCGAGCGGTTCTTCGCCCGATTTGCTCAGAAGGTCCGAAACAACCAGGTTGGTCGACGTGCCAATCAGCGTGATCACGCCACCGAGGATGCTCGCGAACGATAGTGGGAGCAAGAAGCGCGAAGCACTGACTCCATTGAGCTGCGACCAACGAACGACACGAGGCGCGAACATCGCCACCAGGGGCGTGTTGGGCACGACCGCTGAAGCCCCGGCAGTCGCCGCTGCCAAGAGAGTAATCGACCCTCCTCGGTCGAGTAATCGGTCAAAGACACGCGAAAATGTCCCTGTTGCCGTGACCGCTCCCGCCAAGACGTAGAGCGCTGCGATGGTCGCTGGTGCAGGGCTGGACAGCCCGCTCAGGGCCACTTCAGAATCGATGACGTCGAGAAACATGAGGACGACGACGGCACCACCCAGCACCACGACCGGCGCAACGCGGTCGGCGATAAGAATCACCACACACAACAGAATCACGACCAGCGCAATCCACGAATCAGTTGTCACTCGGTTCCTTCGTTGGATTGTCCGTTAAATTGTCCGCTAAATTGTCCGCTAAATTGTCCGTTGAGGCAGGTCAGGCCAACCCGGTTGAGGTCAGCTGACCAAGCCGTTCGCACGAAGCGCGGCGATGACCTGATCAGCTGCTTCTTCTGCTGACAGCACCGTGGTGTCGACATGGACCTCCGGTGACTCCGGAGCTTCATAGGGCGAGTCGATCCCGGTGAAGTTGGCCAATTCACCGGCGCGGGCCTTGGCATACAGGCCCTTCGGGTCGCGCGTTTCAGCGACATCGAGCGGCGTGTCGACGTGCACTTCGATGAACTCGCCCACTTCGACTCGCTCTCGGGCTAAACGGCGTTCGGCGCGGAACGGCGAGATGAACGACACCAGGACCAAGAGGCCCGCATCGACCATCAGGGCCGACACTTCAGCAATCCGGCGGATGTTCTCCACGCGATCGGCATCGGTGAAACCGAGGTCGCGGTTAAGCCGGTGGCGGACATTGTCGCCATCGAGCAGGTAGGTGCGGGCACCGAGCGTGTGGAGCTTTGATTCGATGATGTTCGCAATTGTCGACTTGCCGGAGCCAGAGAGGCCGGTCAGCCAGACGACGCCCGGCCGATGGTTGTTCTGATCAGCGCGGGCTGCTTTGTCAACACGAACGTCCTGCCAGTGAATGTTGTGGCTGCGCCGAAGTGCAAAGTGCAACATGCCGGCACCCACAGTGTTCTGGGTGCGTTTATCGATGATGATGAACGAGCCCGTATCACGGTTTTCCGCATAGGGGTCGAACGGAACTGGCCGGTCGAGGCTGAGGTTGCACACGCCGATCTCGTTCAGTTCAAGCGTGTTGGCGGCGAGGTGTTCCAGCGAGTTGACGTCGACGCGGAACTTCGGATTCGCAATGGTCACGCCAACGGTGCGGGTGCCAAGCTTCATCAGGTAGGGGCGGCCGGGCAACATCTCGTCTTCGTGCATCCACACGACGTGCGCCTCGAACTGGTCAGAGACTTCGGCTGGCTGATCAGCGATGCACAGAAGATCGCCGCGGCTGACATCGATCTCGTCGGCGAGTGTGATGGTGACTGACTGGCCAGCGACGGCAACGGCGAGGTCGCCATCCATCGTGACAATGCGGTCGACCGTGCTGGTCGTGCCAGCAGGAAGCACCCGGACGGTGTCACCCGGCCTGATAGAACCGCCGACGATCCGGCCGGAGAACCCGCGGAAGTCGAGGTTGGGGCGATTGACCCACTGAACGGGCATGCGGAAGGGTCCAGCAGCAACGACATCATCGACGGGAACTTCTTCGAGGTACGCCATCAGCGTGGAACCGTCGTACCAGGGAGTGTGCTCGCTGTGGGCAACAATGTTGTCGCCCTTCAGCGCTGAAACCGGAATGAAGTTGACGCTCGCCAGGCCGACCTCGCGTGCGAAGTCGGAGTACTCCGTGACGATCGTGTCGTAGATCTCTTGCGAGTAGTCGACGAGATCCATCTTGTTGATCGCGACGACAACCTCTTTGATCCCGAGCAGCGACACCAGGTAGCTGTGCCGTCGGGTCTGGGTGAGCACGCCCTTTCGGGCATCAACCATCACGACTGCGACGTCAGCAGTTGACGCTCCGGTAACCATATTGCGCGTGTACTGCTCGTGGCCCGGCGTGTCAGCCACGATGAACTTCCGCTTCTCGGTCGAAAAGAATCGGTAGGCGACGTCAATCGTGATGCCTTGCTCACGTTCGGCCGTCAAGCCGTCGAGCAGCAGGGCAAAGTCGAGATCGGTGCCCTGGGTGCCAACCTTTGCCGAATCGACTTCGAGTTGGGCGAGGTGGTCTTCAAACACCATGTGTGACTCGTACAGCAAGCGCCCGATCAACGTGCTCTTGCCGTCGTCAACGCTGCCACACGTGATGAAACGCAGGAGCGATTTGTACTGGTGCGACGTCAGGTACTCGTCGATGTCAACGGCGATCAGATCAGAAACATGCGCCATTAGAAGTACCCCTCTTGCTTCTTCTTTTCCATCGAGCCAGCGGAATCGCTGTCGATCAACCGGCCTTCGCGCTCAGACGTCGTGGCGAGCAGCATCTCTTGGATGATGCCCGTGAGGCTGTCGGCGTCGCTCTCGATGGCTCCCGACAACGGATAGCACCCGAGGGTACGGAACCGCACGTTTTTGATCTCAGGCTCTTCGCCCAGCTCAAACTGAAAGCGATCGTCGTCGATCATGATCAACGTGG